>Ga0209355_1001139_pt1 | contig 15283 bp, 16 predicted proteins | sample LauGreSBDMM110SN_3_FD_187563 | JGI IMG/M metagenome (GOLD analysis project Ga0209355, IMG submission 187563) | Freshwater lake microbial communities from Lake Michigan, USA - Sp13.BD.MM110.SN (SPAdes) (version 2) | ecosystem: Environmental > Aquatic > Freshwater > Lake | place: Lake Michigan...
TTTAGATTTTATATTTTTAGATTTTCTATTTATAGATTTAGATTTTCTATTTATAGGTTTTCTATTTATAGATTTTCTATTTATAGATTTTCTATTTATAAATTTAGATTTTCTATTTATAGATTTGTTAAATCTATGTTTTTTAGTTTTTATGCCACCACCATTTTGATTTTCTGATCTTCTATTCGCCTGGACCCTATAATCCCTCTGCCCTTTGGCTCCTCCCCCTAGTCCTAATCCCTCAAGTATTTGTTGTCTTTCAGCCCACATAGCTTCCACCCTTTGAAACTTTTTAGTTGCTTCTTCTGGACAATCAGTATTTCTATCCGGATGAAATAATAGAGCCTGTTTTTTATATTGTTTTTTATCTGTGTCTCTGTTAAAATTATCCCGATCATAAATTGTAGGCTCTTTTCCACGAGATGAACAATTATTTTTTACTTTAGGATCTGGTCTTGCTTGCGATCCTAGTTGGTCTTGTCGTAGTTGTTCTTGTCGTAGTTGTTCTTGTCGTAGTTGTTCTTGTCGTAGTTGTTCTTGTCGTAGTTGTTCTTGTCGTAGTTGTTCTTGTTGTAGTTGTTCTTGTCGTTGTCGTTCTTCTTCTTCTCGTTCTTGTGGTGATGGTTTTTGACTCGTGTATCCTTGTGGTGGTCGTCGTTGTTCGTATTCTTCTCGTGTTGGTAATGAGGTCCGATAGTTTCTTGGTATGGGTCGTGGTCCTCCTACTCCTGGTGTGTATGGGTTGGTATAGTTTGCTCTGTCTGTTCGTTCAGGTGCCTTACTTTTGAAGGATTTTCCAAATCTAGCCCATCTTTTTTCTTTTGCTAATCGTTTTTCTCGTTCTTCTGCTGTTTCTTCTCTTGCTGCTTCTTGTCTTGCTGTTCCTCGCGATTGTGCTGTTTCTTCTTGTCGACGTCGGTATCTTTCCTCACGATAGTTTCCTGATGGAGTTTGTGGTGTGTAACTGCTATAATTGTTTGGGGGTGTTGTTCCTCGCGATTGTGATGCTTCTTCTCTTGATGCTTCTTGTTGTTCTCTTGCTACTCTTTCTGCTTCTTGTTGTTCTCTTGCTACTCGTTCTGCTTCTTGTTGTTCTCTTGCTACTCGTTCTGCTTCTTGTCTTGCTGCTTCTTGTCTTGCTGCTTCTTGTCTTGCTGCTTCTTGTCTTGCTGCTTCTTGTCTTGCTGCTTCTTGTCTTGCTGCTTCCGCTTGTCTTGCTGCTTGTCTTGCTGCTTCCGCTTGTCGTGCCGCTTCCGCTCGTCGTGCCGCTTCCGCTTGTTGTTCTCGTTCTTCTTCCGCTCGTTGTTCTCGTTCTTCTTCCGCTCGTTGTTCTCGTTCTTCTTGCGCTCGTCGTTGAGCTTCTTCTTGTGCTGCTGCTTGTGCTTCTTCTTGTCGTCGGGCTTCTTCTTCTCGTTGAAGTCGTAGAGCCTCCTGATCGGCTCGGTTAAGTCTTCCTTGAAATTCATTCATAATAGTTTCCAAAGCGTCTTTGTCTGCTTGTAGCAATTCTATTTCTCTTTCTTGTCTCTCTCTTGTAACAGCCGCATCAGCAAAATCGGCTTTCATATTAAATCTAGCATCATTACATCTAGCATATTGTTGTTGCACTGTCCTCAATCTTTCATTACACTCATCAATAAGAGTTTGTTGTTCGGCGATGGTTCCTCTTAATCTTATATTTTCTTCTGTAAATTGTTCTTGATCTTGACCTTGACCTTGATTTTGATCTTGTTCTTGAAATTGTTCTTGACCTTGATTTTGATCTTGTTCTTGAAATTGTTCTTGACCTTGACCTTGACCTTGTATTTGTTGAGATGGTAGTATATTGGGTTCTGTTAGTTCTACTCTTCCGCCATTATTAATCCAAATAACTGAAATAAAAGAATCATCATTTTCTACATCCAAATTTCTTTTAAAATTTCTTTTAAAATTGTTTATGAAATCTTGTTGCGGAACCCCGTTATCAATTGGTTGAGGAATAACTAATAAAAAAGAAGTATTTGAACCTTGCATTAAAGTACCATTTAAATAGTAGTATAGGTCGTCTTCTCCATTCAAATTATAACTATACAGACTTATATTATCAAAAGATGCTCTTTGTCTGATATTAGAAGAAGCAATAGCATTATGAATAGCTCCCACAATTCTCCCCCAGTGCTCATCCATAATCGCTAAGGTTACATTAAATGTTATACCTAAATATTGTGCCATAAAGTATATATAATATATATATAAAATTTTTAGTTAATCAACTTTAACAGATGATTAATAAAAAATTGAAATACTTTTGACCTGTATAGTTGTAAGTATATTTACCCCATTACTGATTGATTTAATTATTAAAATGTCCGAACAAGCACAAACTATTGACCTACGTTTCTTAGCTGAGTCTCAGCCTTCACTCTGTATTCCGCGTGTTTTCAATAATATTACTGAGACCAAAATTCGTCAAGTGTTTGATGAACTAGGATTAGGTAAAATTAATGGTGTAGACATCAAGGAACGAAAGAATGAAAAAGGAGAGCCAGTTAAGAGAGTATACATCCACTTTGAAAAATGGTTTTGGAATGAAAGCGCACAGTCAGCCCGCAGAAAATTAATATCAGGTAAGGAAATTAAAATTGTATATGATAACCCTTGGTTTTGGAAGGTCTCTGCGAGCAAGTGGGCACCTTCGCAAAATAATTATGAAATAGGTCAAAGTGAAAGACCAAATACAGGAGAACAAACAGTAAGAGTTATGAATGACTTTGAAGAGCAACGCGGCACAAGACATTATGAAAGACATAGCACATCAGAACGCAGTTCAAGAGTTAGAAATGACCGCTACGAACAACCCAGAAATGGTAACGATTATAGGTCGAGAGAGACTCGTTATGAAAGACATAACGATAGACATAATGAAAGACATAGACATTTAGAACCAACACGTAACGTTGCACCAAGACTTAACGTTGCACCAAGACTTAACGTTGCACCAAGACTTAACTTTGAACCCACACTTAAAGTTAATCCAACTTGTAACGTCGCACCAGGACTTACGGTTAATCCAAGCCTACCTCATATTTTAAAAAACTCTTGTCCAACTATTCCCAAGTTACAACTGAAGGAAAAAGAGCCAATCATATTAGAGCCAATAAGAAAAAGAAGTAAGAAAAACGTGGTACAACTCGAAATAAAAGTTGAAGAAGAATTAGAAGAAGGAGAAATAAAGGAAGATGAAGAATTAGAAGAATTAGTAAAAAATGTTGAATTAGTAGAAATTATAGAATTTGTAGAAGAAATGTCTGAAGAAAGAAGAGAACTATTAAATGATTTGTATGGTGATATTAAATTTTAATGTTATACTTGTTTAGTTAGTTAAAATGTTGTATGTTTATAAATTAATCAAGGAAGGCTTAAAAACCTTTTTTTATCGAGTGTTTAATTAAAATTGAAATAATTTATAATGAAATTAATTACTAGAACTATTTTAAAACAAATATGTTAAATTTATCTCAAACATTATTCGCACTTTCCTATAAACTTTATTCGATTATTTCTGGGAATGGACCAATGGATATCTCAAGAAAGGCATTTATTGAAGCACTCATTGTATATATCAACACAAAAAACAAAAGAATTAAACTCGTAATGACACTTAATAATCAGATTGTTGTATTGTGTCGTTATGCAACAATATCTTCAGATTTCCCAAAAGTATCTTCAGATTTCCCACCGGTAGTCATCCTCCATGGAACTAATAGCGGTTCATTTGATTATGTCGATTTTATGGAATCATTTCCCCAAACGCACGATGTTTACTGCATTGATTTACCAGGATGGGGAATTAGCGATGAACCTTCTAGCAATCTTTCAAATACGGATTTAAATGAATTATTTCGTTATTATGGTGATTTGGTAATGTCCGTTTTATCAGAATTAGGTCCAGTTAACAAATTCACATTTGTAGGTCATTCATTTGGATCATTTCTGTTGGTAAAAATGATGGAAAATGGTTCCATACCTGCAAAAAACATACACAAATGTGTATTAACGTGTTTGCCTGGTTTAGCTCCATATACATCAAGGTATCATTATTTATGGGGGACATTCTTTATATATGGACTTGCTGAATCTCCATTTAAACAGTGGTGGTCGAAATATCTATTTTGTCCATGGTTGTTTCGTGGAAATAAAACTCCATTAGAAATTCTTCAACGAACACATCGATTTATTACAAACTCAACTGGGTATAAATTAGTTTCCAGACAGATGACATTTAGAGGAATATTACCGCCCGTTTGGAAAACAACTATATTTAATCAACTTCAACGATTATCTGATACTATTTCAATCAAATTAATCAACGGAACATATGATACACTTGTGGATGTTCGTAATGCTCGTTATCTGTCGGATAATAGTTCCATTAAATTGTATGAATTCAATTGCGGTCATTCTTTATGTAGTCAATCAGAATTATACACATCTTTAGTTCAAATAATTATTAAATAAAAAATTGAAATACTTTACATACTTTATATACTTTACATAAATAATACTTTACATATTACAAAATGGATTTCGATAATTATATGCTACAATACACTCATATATTTGCTTATCGCGCGGATATTAATGAAAGATTTGGACCGTGTGAAGCACCAATAGATATTAGTCCTGGTAGAGCACCAAAATTCAATCAACCAATACCACAAAAAATGTTTAAAACTAACAAACCTGATACATTATTGCTGCCAATTATCGAAAATATTATAATAATTATTTTAGTTCTATTAATAATTGATTGTCTTATTACAAAAAAATACTTATCAACAATTTTAATTATTTGTTTGCTTTGTCTATATCTCTACCTTTTAAAAATATATTATTAAATTACTTAAAGATAATTTGAAACTTATTTATAATATGAATAATAATCTAGATAAATTATTTATATTTTTATTTTATATCATTTTTTTATTTTTTAACTGCTTTTATATATTTTTCTTAAAATACTTAAAGATAATTTGAAACTTATGTATAATATGAATAACAATCAAGACTTTAATATATTTGTAAATAATTTAAAACAAACATCGGCTGTAGAACGAGTTATGTACCTTGATCTTTTTATTGATGATGAGGATACTACGTTAAAACAATTATATATTGATGCTGCAAAAGCACACAACAAAAAGATAATGGAAAATCCACATTTTTATGATGCTGGATTCGATTTATTTTTACCCAAGAATAAAATTATATCACTTTATGGGGATGGACAACTTTATGGTAATGGAACATTATTTTTTGGAAAACAACTAACAGACACTCGTAATCCTGTAAATAAAGTCGATTTTAAGGTTAAATGTTGTGCTCAAATATGTCATATTAATAATATTTATTCGAGATATTTTACCCCATTTTACACATATGCACGTTCCAGTATATCAAAAACACCTTTGCGTTTAGCAAATAATCAAGGAATTATTGATGCCGGATATAGAGGTAATTTAATCGGAATGTTTGATTGTTTAATATGTTCTAATGTTGAAAATCCCCCATTTGATTGGTATATGGAAGAATATACAAGAATATTACAAATTTGTGCGCCGGGATTGCTGCCCATTTATGTAAATATTGTTGATAAATTAGAAGATCTTGGTCCAACCACTTTAAGAGGCGAAGGAGGATTTGGATCTACTGGTAAGTAATTTAATTAATATAATATAAGGTTTTCTTTATATTATATGGAAAAAATGGAAAAATTGTAAAAAAATATAAAAATAATTATTTTATTAAACGAATTCTGAATAATGGGCATATTGAACTACAAACATTAATCCTACTTTTTTATTTGTCCACGTATTTGTAATTGCTTTCAATTCATCTTTTGTCGGATTTTCTAGTTCATAAAACATACACATACCTCTTTTAAATTGTTTATCCCCATAAGGAAGACATCCGTCACTTGTTACAATATCGTATAACAAATGTAAAAGCGTAACTGTGCTCTCCGTCATTCCTTCGACACTCTCAATCACTTTCATATGTTCCGGTGTGTACATTAAGTCATTTATAATAATATCGTTTTCAAGCAACGTATTTATTAATGATTTATAAATAGGAATTTTTTCTGGCTGAGCATCTTCTGGCATATCCATATCTTCATAAAATACATCACAACTTCTAAAATAATTCAACATAAGTAAATATTGAATTTTTCCATAGTCAATATCTGATCCGGCAAATGCCAAACCATATAAAATTGTCTCGAAAATATTTCTAGGGGCGTCTTTGTCGCTTTCGTGCGGATTTTTATTAAACCCATTTGGATATTCATCTAACGCAACAATAGGCAATAATTTATTATATGCCGGATGTTCCCCTAAAAATTGGTTAATTTGTGTATACCAAGAAGGGTTAATAAAGTTTATGATATGTAATCTGTTCATTCTTTGTCTACTATAGTTATACAAGTTCTTTTTAAGTGGTTTCATTTTAATTTTTTTATAATTATAAATATAATATAGATATATATTATGTCTTTCTCATTAGAAACCTTATTCTCGCGTAAAAATATTAACCTGATAGTTGGGTTGATTACATTGTTACTTTTTTTATGGATTGTATTATTTGCTATACCTAGTCTATTTGTTAACTTATTTGATACATTTTTAGGAAATCTAATACTTATTTTATTCATCCTTTTTGCTACAATATATGATAAAAATTTGGGCATTGGACTTGCAGTTGTATTTATTATTTTATGGCGTTTTTCACATATGAGTTCTGAACCTTTTATTTTATAAATTATTTTATAATCATATTTTAGTATGAATTTTAATATCATTATTTTTATTATCATAATAGTCGTCATAATTTTATTCAATTCGTTAACAAAAAATAACAAAAAAATTATGATATCTGGATTTCAAAATTATCATACAACAAGATGGTCTTCGGATTTAATAAAACGGTTTAATAATTATCAAACTACAATGAATAATAATAACAATCAATTTAATTTAGATCAGTTGCAAAAACAGGCTAGTCCAGAAGAAGCCGAAGAATATTTAAAAACGGGCCAATGGTATTGGCCTGATGATTTAAAGGAATTATATATTGAAAGTATATGGTCTAATCCAATGATTAAAATTGAACCGCAATATGCGTTGAATTATGCTATGGGGTTATATAATCAAAATGCGGTAAGACAATTATTAGCTTGGAATACAAAAGAAGGCGAATTTTTATTATATGGCGGTGATCTTGGTTATACAAAAAATAATATACCACAAATACATCCTGATCAAAATAAGCATAACACGATTAAATGTTCAGCGGATAGTTTAAATATGGAAAAAACAGTATATAATGGTTATACTAATTCAACCACAACAATTGTTAATCCAGAAGATATACCAAATGAAATGCCTGGGTTTAGTTTTGTTAAAGGTCCGTGTAATCCTTGTTCTGCTTTTGACGGCGATTTCAGTTGCCCGTTTCGTTTAAAAACAGCAGAAGAAGATGGTGATATAAGCGAACCTTGGAAACAATTATGGAATTTATAAAATATAAAAATATATATTTAATAAATTAAGTATTTAAATAGAATAACTTATAATAATTAAAATGGAATCTGGATCAACAACTGAATTGCCAACTCCAACTGGAGAAAAGAAACAAGTAAGACTTGTCGATGTTCCCCTTAACACACAGCAAGAAGCTTTACAATTACTTGTGACATTTCTACATTTAGCTCAAAAAAGAGGTACATTTACTTTGGATGAATCAGCTAAGTTATGGGAATGTATCAAGATGTTTCAATCATAAAATAATATTTATTCAAATTTTGTATAAATATTAATTATAAGGTTAATAGATTGGAGGATTCAAAGTCCTCAGTCATAGCCATTAGACCACTTTTAAAAGTGTATTTTTATTAGTATAAAGACTAAACCGAACAAAATACTAACGACTCAACAAATATCACAAGATATTAGAGCTATAAATTAATTATAGGTTATTTTTAATTAAAAAATAGTATTCTTTCTAAGATGCTATTTTAAGGCTTAAATAACAAATACCAAATTAATCGTTTTTAAAAAAATGTAATTGCTGTAATGGATTAATAATTCGTTCCGCGTTTTCCCATTTTACAAAATCCATTGGATAGAATGCTACAATCCATATTATATATAATAATTGTCTTTAAGTTGTTTTAAATTAAATACTTTTATGGATATACCTTTTCTAAAAGTATAATTTGGGTATAATTTGGATATACCTTTTCTAAAGGTATAATATGAATTACACGCCTTTTGACGACGCATTCAAAATCCACCATACTAATTCCAATACTTATGGAGGTACTATTCTTTATAGTACTATTTGTATTTACTGTAAAAATCCATCATCTAAATCTTTAATGAATGACGGAGGCGCATTTAGACAATGTAATCAATGTAAAAAGAACTTTATGGCTACTGTTGTTACTCCGGCTGTTAATAATTTAAAATATTCTACCAATCATCTAAAAGGAACAAACTAACACAACCAACAAACAAAATAATATAATTAATATATATAATGCACCTTAAATTTGAAAAAACACTAGATTATTTTTTATTTTTTATTATTTTAATTAAAGTTATTTTTCTTGGAGCAGCTATCGGACATTTAATTTTATCTCATTTATACAATGAGAAAGCACAAAAATTGGACCCTAAATTAGTATATTGGAAAGAACGCACTGAATTTGTGTTTATCATTTCAATGTCTATTTTACTTATTTATCAATTTCATCCTCTCTTATCCAAAAAACCATTGGATCAAGAAACTTCGTTATTATTTTTCTTATTTGGATGGATTCTTATTTTTACCGCTAAATGGAGCCTTTTTATTAAAGAAGCTCATTGGTATAAACAAATTGCTGAGTCACTTAAATAATTTATACTCTCTTTTTTCTAGTATTATTTTTTACACGAACAGTTATTGGATGGTGATCACTTCCATATTTTTTTATCGTTTTTTTGTAAGATTTTGAATCTATTGGTGAAATTGTGTTATGTATTGTTGTAATTGGATTTAAAAACCCATATACATATACATAATCTATCATTGAGTTTTCACATAAATATGTACCTTTTTTTATTGGACAATTTATTTTAAAATCTTCTTGTTTAAGTAATTGATGAAGTTCTTTTTCATCGCTATTAAAATCACCACCAATAATTATTTGTTTGTTTTTATTAAAGGTTGATATAATTTTTGTTAGTTCCTTCTTTCTTTTAACACTTGAATCACAATCTAAATGTATATTATATATATCTATTGTTTCAGTCTCCGTAATTCCAATACAATTTTTTCCAATAGATATTGTTTTTTGTTTAGGATTTTTAAATAAATCCTTTTTTAGCATTGTTAAATTACCTGTTTTTTCTTTCTTTGATTTATGGCAAAACAATGGCATTATTATATATTTTAATTTAAATATATCATATATTTTTTTTCGTATATGCGGCGTTACTTCTTGAAGCATAATTACATCTCCTTTAATATATTTAATTAAAGTATTAAATCGATTTTTCATCATTAACTCATCATATTCTAAAGTTGGATACCACCTATCTAAAAAGGATTTAGTGTTTTCTACAAATGTATCTGCTAAAATATTAAATGATGTTATTATCATAATCTTTATATTATTATTATAAAATATTGAAAAAAAACTATAATAAATTATAGTTAATTATTTATTTTTTATATTTTTATTAAGAACAATAACTATGATTTCCATTTGCTTCACTAAGATCATCTCGGTAACATTCTTCGTAGCCTTCTTCGTAATCCTGTATATAATCGTATTCAATTAGCCAAATTTTATAGTTTATTTCATCTTCATCTTCATTATCGGTGTCTTCGTCTTCATCTTTGTCTTCATATTCAGTTAGTTCTGATACGATTGAATAGTTATCTTTATCTTTATTTATATATTTCATAAATTTGGTTGATGGTAAAGGGGATTGACAGCCAATTCTTGTTACTACTTCGTTGCTATCTAAAACTTCGTTGCCATTTTCATTTTCAAGATTCAAAATAATGTTGTCAATAGCTTCTTCGTAATCCGAAATATCATCTTCAGAACGGGTGCGGGGTAATGATAAATTTTCAGGAGAAAGATTAAAACTCATTTTCAAAAAGGTAAATATAATTATGTAATATGATTTAAATATATTACATAAAAGTAATTCAATTTTTTATTTAACTCACTTAATCATCTCTTAAATTTTTATATTATTATAATATTATATATGAATAAAACACTAGGATTTATTGGAGTCGTAGTTTTATGTGTAATTAGTGGAGGTATATTATTATATAATAAATCGGACACTAAAGACATCAGTGATATTGCAAGTGGTGTCGCGAATGCAGGCAATAATGTTGTAGATGATGATGATGAATCAATTCGTGGTAGTAGTTTCTTTAATTTCGACCCAGATTTAGGCAGAGGTAGTTCCTTGTCAAAAAATCCTCTTGAAGATTTAAAACAAGATGAAGCTTTTAATAAAGAAGCTCCTGGTTATGGTCACACAAAGGTAATAGGTGGTAAACATAGTAAAAAAAATAAAAGGAAAGGAAAAAGTAAAAGTAAAAGTAAAAGTAAAAGTAAAAGTAAAAGTAAAAGTAAAAATAAATTTAGAACATTAAAAAAGGTTTAAACCTTTTTATTTTTGATTAAATTATAACAGGTTACAAAGTTCTAGCTACAAAACATATAAACATATAAAATTTAATTATCATCATCAGTATCGTAACTATCTTCTTCTTCCTCATCATCATCATCTGGAAGCTCTTTGATTGATTTTGTTTCTGGGTCCCAAAGACCAACTTCTTCTTTAGTATCTGGGTCATATAAAATATTTACACTGGACTTTAAATACATTTTTCCACAAATCTGTATTTTACTGACTGATACTTTAGTTGATTTTGGTGCTTCATTATTACATTCTTTAACTTGTTCTTTTTCTTTAGCAATTTTATTTGCTTGTTCTAAAGCTTTTTCTGCGACCTCCTTTTCTTGAGCAAGTTTTTGTTCAGCCTTTGCTGCTTGTTCGGCTTCTTTCTTTAGAGCCTTTTCTTGAGCAAGTTTTTGTTCACGTTCTGCCTTTTTTTTGGCACGTTCTTCTTCTAATTGAGCTTTCTTTATTTCTTTTTCTTCATCTGTTAGCTTAGCTTTAACTACTTTGACTTCTTTAACTTCTTTAACTTCTTCAACTTTAACTTCTTCGTCATCTTCGATAATATCGAATTCTGTATCATCTGATAACTTTGAAAACAAATCAACTGCTTTTGTTTCCAAATTGCTAATAATTTTCTTAGGGCGGCCTTTACTTTTTTTATCAGTTTTGATAATATCAAAATGTTCAATAGGAATTGTAATATTTAATTTTGTTGCTTCTTCGACTGCTGTATTTATGGATAAATTTAATTTATTGAGAAATAATAAATATGATATTGGGCTACGGCCGTTTGGGTCTTTAAATGCATAGAGATCAGAAGCAATACGAGTTTCAACCATTCCACAATTTGGCTGTCCAAACTCATTTTTATTTGCTTCCGTTTGACAGCTGTTGCAAAATAACACATTTTCTAAACGATTTTTTAAGCATTGAGTAAATAATCCTCGATTGAAGGCAAGACCTTGACAACAATCTACATTTACATACTCTTTAATAAAAGGTAGAGGAAATACAACTTTCGAAACCTTCTCTTTCTTCATCGTCGTCTTTTTACTAGACGATACATCATTCTGCTTCTCTGGCACTGGCTTCTTAGTTGTTTTCTTGTTAACAATAGATACATTTCCCAATCCAAGCAAAGCTATCTCTTCGTCTGCGTTAAATCCGTGACGTTGAGCTAATTCTCTAACACATTTTATTGTTAATTCTCTAACGTTACTCTCTAAAGTATTTGTTAATAACTCTGTTACTGAAACGGATGCGTTGAATTCGGTTGACATTTTAAAATGATTTGATTACTCTTAATAGGGAAATATAATACTCATATATACAAGTAAAAATATTTCAATTTTTTATTTTAATTATATATTTTAATTGTGTATTGATATGTAACTAAAAATTTTATTTATTAAATTAATAAAATAAAACTGTTTGTTTATATTATATGAACAAAACAAAGAAAATTAAAATGCCTGAACCGATACACATTAAAAAGATAAATACCAAATTAGATTTCTTTTCAAAAACAAATGTTATTCGTCAATGGTCTGGTTACGATGTTATTGATACACTTTTTTATTTATATCTATTTAATAAATATAAACAGAATTGTTTAATCAAATATAAAGGCGCCAGTTCTAAACATTCATTAGGACTTGAATTACAAATTAATACAAATCTCTCTAGAAATGGATATTCAGCTTATGAAAAACATTTGCAGATGGTTTCAATAAAACTTTCTGAGTGTATTGAAAAAAATCCTGATAGTATTATAATACCATTATATTTAAAGAAATCAACCGGAGGTCACGCTAATATTCTTATTTACAGAAAAAAAGACAATGTAATTGAACATTTTGAGCCACACGGTTCCAAAATGATAACAGGTAATCCTCAAAATAATCAATCAATTGAAACACAATTAAATTTATTTATAGCTATGTTAAATGATCAATTAAAGAAAAATAATAAACCTCCTGTTAATCTTATTCCTTCAAATACGGTGTGTCCATATATATATGGTTTACAAGGATTAGAAGACAAGGCTAGTCAAAAGAAATCAGCTTTAGAAGGCGGTGGATATTGTGCAGCTTGGTCTATGTTTTTTACTGAATTGGTACTTAAAAATCCCACTATTCCCAGTAATGAACTTTTAAATATAATTATGAATAAATTTAATGAAGATATTGAAAAACAACGCAATTATTTAAGAAAAATTATTATTGGATATGTAAATCTTATTCATAATAAGATTGAAAAATATTTTTATTTTATTACTGGTGTTAAAAATTCAGTCGACAAAATTAACGAAATGGTTAAGGCAGGAAAAATAGACAATTTTATAGCAAATTATAACACAATTATAAACATTCAAACCGAATTATTTAATAACTCATCTTTAACCAAAAAAGGATATATTGAAATTCTTAAGAAGAAGAAAATAAATACAATAAACCCAGATCAAAAAAACGAAATAGATAGAGAAATATTTTTTTTAAACCAAATGGACCACATAAGTGCATCTCCAGATAGTTCTCAATTAAATAGTCATAATATTTCTTCAAGTAGTAAAAGTAGTAAAAAAGGTAAAAAGGGTAAAAGTAGTAAAAATAATAAAACTCGTAAACTTATTGTTTGCCCCCAAGGATCACAAATAAATCCTGAAACTGGTAGATGTAATAAAATTAAAGTTTTACCTACTTGTCCACCAACTCGTAACCCAATTACAAATCGTTGTAAAACATTAATATAAAATTTTTAGTTCATCTTATTTTAGTATAAATAAATAAAAAATTGAAATACTTGTATATGTTAGTTTGAAACATATATATTACCCAGCTATTGCAACGTTATCAAACGAATACAAGTTTATACATTAGAATTAAGAAATGAATCCATCCTCATTTATGAATGTAGCATTATTTATCAAGAGAGCAGAAGAGAGCCAAAGCAAGGAATTTATTATGAATGCGTTTAAAAATAGTAATATAGGTATTGTAAAAGAAATCACATTTATTAAAAAAAATAGTAACGGAACTCCTTACAACGGAGTAGTTGTTATTTTTAAAAAATGGAATATGAATAAATATGTTGAAAAACTGTTTAATCAAATGTCGGAGTCGCGCGATGGAACTACACGATTTTATTTTGAACAGAAACGTTATTGGATTATTAACGTTCATCGACAACAGCTTCCAGAATGTGAAGAAATAGTTTTAGTCGACACTTCGTTACCAGATAAAGAAAGAATTAATCAATTGGAAATGTTAGTTAAATCGATGTCTTCGCAAATATTTTATGCGCAAACTAAGAATGAAAAAAATGAAAGACGTATGATGGACTATGAACAGAAAGATGTACAGAAAAATCTTATTAACATCGAACAACAGTTTCTACTTGAATTAAAGGATATGGAGCGCATTTTAGCAGAACAAGAGCATCAACAAGAAATACAAAAATTAAAAGACGAAAATTTGCGGATGCAGGCTCGCTGTTCCTTACTCGAAACGGATAAAGAATTGATACAAAAGGAGATTACATTATTTCGAGAGGAAGTCAACGATTTAAATAATATTATTAACTATATTGAATATGTTACGCCAAGTAAATTAGTTTGTTAAAATGTTTATATGTTTATAGTTTATAGTTTTGTCTGTATATCTGTTATCTGTCTTAAAATAATTAAATTATTTTTTATTTTATTTTATTTTTATAAATATTTTTATAAAACTTATTTTATAAAAAATTGAAATATATTTTTGCTTAAAAGTAACAATATATTAGTTATTAAAATTTTACAAAGTTGAACTTATTTATTTATTTATTTGAAATGTCATTCGAACAGCATTTAGAAAATCGTATGGAGCGATTTAAACTTCTGCTTCAAAATGCTAAATTTGATTTTAAAGATTATCAGTATGAAGGTGTGAAGTGGTGTATTACAAACGAGTTAAATCCTAATCCACCAGAAAATTGTAGAGGTGGGATCATAGCTGATGAAATGGGTCTTGGTAAAACAATTATGATGATTGGTACGATGTTTGTTAATTATTTACCGCAAACATTAATCGTAGTCCCCCCTGTGTTAATACAACAATGGTATAATGAAATTTATAAAACAGCTGGACATAAACCTCTCTTATATTATGGTGCCGATAAGAAACTTATTACAAAAAGTGATATTCAAAGAGTCCCTATTATTTTAACAACGTACAATACTTTAATTAGAAAAGACTGTTTACTCAAACAAATTATATGGAACCGTGTTATTTTCGATGAAGCACATCATTTACGCAACTCAAACACCGCAAAGTTTCGTAATAGTAATAAATTAAAAGCTCGTATTAAATGGCTCGTTACAGGCACTCCAATACAAAATAAATACAAGGATTTTATGAACCTTTGTTCTGTAGCCGGGATTAAACGACAAATATATCGTGATGAGGATGCGTGGAAAATATATGCGAAATACTTTCTACTGCGTAGAACCAAGCAACTATTAGGGATTGATTTAAAAGGAGTAACAAAGACTAATTGTATTGTGGACTGGA
>Ga0209355_1001141_pt1 | contig 15273 bp, 18 predicted proteins | sample LauGreSBDMM110SN_3_FD_187563 | JGI IMG/M metagenome (GOLD analysis project Ga0209355, IMG submission 187563) | Freshwater lake microbial communities from Lake Michigan, USA - Sp13.BD.MM110.SN (SPAdes) (version 2) | ecosystem: Environmental > Aquatic > Freshwater > Lake | place: Lake Michigan...
TACCAATAAATGGAATAACTACTTTGCCAACAAATATTGGTCAGGTACTAACTGTTTTGTTTGTCATGGTAGTAATTAATGCAATTAATTTCGTTGACGGGCTTGATGGCTTGGCAACTGGAATTGTTATGATTTGTGCGGCATCTTTCTTTGCATTCTCCTATCTACTTGCGGTAATTAATGGACTAAATCGCGCAGGTGCCCCATCACTTATTACTGCGGTGGTTATTGGCCTGTGCCTTGGCTTTTTGCCACATAATTTTCATCCAGCGCAAATATTTATGGGAGATTCTGGTGCCATGTTTTTAGGATTACTAATCAGCGCATCTGCCATCACCCTTACTGGTCAAGTCGATGCCTCAGCAATTACTGAAGGAAATAGTGGAACTGCATTACTACCATTGATGCTACCTTTTACGATTCTTGCAATTCCATTACTTGATTTTGCAATGGCAATATTACGAAGAATTAAAGCTGGTCGCTCACCCTTTACGGCTGACCGTGAACATCTACATCACCGCATAATGCGATTTGGATTAACACAACAGCGAGCGACAATTGTTTTATATCTTTGGACAAGCATGTTTGCACTACCTACTGTGTTAGCTGCATTTATTCCACTTTGGATTGCAATTTTATCTGGAGCGGGAATATTTTTGTTGTCATTTTGGGTAATTAGTAGATCTAGAGTCAGAGAAAAAATCTAGTATGAGCGATTCCAAACTTTGGAAGGGAGCAATTGTCCCAGCATCAATTACTGCAGTAATTCTAATAATTGTTATTGGATTTATTAATGGAAAATCTGGTTTAGTGGGTGCGGTATTAGCATCTTTTACTGTGCTGATATTTTTTAGCGTACATCTTTTAGTTGCACGGATCTCTCGTGATTTAGATCCAATGATTACTATGGCACTTGCGATGTTCTCCTACTTTGCCAAAGTGATATTGATGGGAGTATTCCTATTTTTGGTAACAAAATACACAGATCGAAGTACAGTTGACCGAGGCAGTTTTGCCATTTGCGCTATTTTGATTACCATGGCGTGGTTGTCCGGTGAGATTTCTAGCTTCTTAAAGTTGCGATCTCAATTACCGCTACCAAGTGGGAAGGAAGAAAGTAATGAGTAGATCAAAATCTAACAACGACGACATTAATAATTCTCAGAATGAAGAAAATGCGTTGTGGTCGATTGTGGGTTACTTGCTATCTGGACTAATGATTTGGGGTGGGATTGGTTGGGGTCTAGATAGATGGCTGGGAACTACCTATCTGGTGTTGGTGGGGATGTTGCTAGGTGCTGGCTCATCCATATATTTAGTCTGGCTACGCTTTGGGCGGGATTAAGATCACTAAAACCGCAAGGTTTGGGATTTTCACCTGGATAAATTTCACATTAATCTGACTTACCTAATAGGGTTTCGCCCGTAGCCGCAATCCCCAGGTGGCTATAGCAGAATTTGAAGTAGCAAGAAATACCCTGCAGGTTAAGTGATTAACATTTTGGAGATTTACGTGGGCGTACGGTTAGCAAGTGAGGATGGCTTCAAGCCGCCGAGTACAGCCGACTTTGAATTACCACCAGTTTTTGCTGACAATCCATTTACCACCAAACCAGTCTTTTTAGTTTTCTTCTCCGTAATTTTAATTTCAGTATTCTTTATTCTTGCTTCAAGAAAAGCTGCAATAGTTCCATCAAAACTGCAATTTGCGGGTGAATCCGTTTATAGCTTTGTTAGAAATGATCTGGCTCGAGATGTAATTGGTCATGAATTTATGCGATTCGTGCCGTACCTATTTACACTCTTTACTTTCATCTTAACCAATAATTTATTTGGAATTATTCCATTTCTACAGTTTCCAACAATGTCTCGAGTCAGCTTTCCTTATGTATTAGCAATGTTTACCTTTGTTATTTTCCATTATGTAGCAATTAAACATAAAGGATTAATTGCCTATCTAAAAGAAATTATGTTCATGCCGGGAGTTCCAAAGCCGGTCTATATTTTGCTTACGCCAATTGAAGTGGCTACCTATTTCTTGGTCAGGCCGCTAACTCTTTCACTGCGGTTATTTGCAAATATGTTTGCCGGCCACCTTCTGCTCCTTGTTTTCATCCTGGGTGGAGAGCACCTATTGCAGGGGGTAATTGGCTTGAAATTAGTATCACCATTTGCTTTTGCCTTCGGAATTGCGCTGACATTTTTCGAATTTATGGTTCAGTGCCTGCAGGCATATATCTTTACCCTGTTGACCGCCCTCTATATAGCGGGTGCGTTAGCGGATGAGCACTAAAAGAAAAAAATAAACAAAACCACCAACTAAGAAAGAAGGAAAAGAAAATGACAGGCACACTCAACCTGGTCGGTTATGGCCTATCTGCAATCGGACCTGCAATCGCAACTGGCATGATCTTCGCTGCTTACATCAGCGGTGTTGCACGCCAACCAGAGGCACGTTCAGTTCTGCAGCCGATCGCATTTCTAGGCTTTGCACTAGCAGAAGCGCTAGCGCTCTTTGGTCTAGTACTAGCTTTCGTTCTCTAATAAAACTAAGGATTGATAAGTAATGTCTTCAAAGAGTTCTAGTAACTGGGCAGCAGTAGAGGGTGTTAACCCATTAATTCCGCATACCGCAGAATTAATCGTTGGTTTTATTGCATTCTCCTTGTTGTTCCTAGTTCTGCGTTCCAAAGTTGTGCCAATGTTTGAAAAAGCATTTACAGCTCGCACCGAAGCAATTCAAGGTGGTATGGAAAAAGCTGAGCGTGCTCAAATAGAAGCAGAGCGCGCACTTGCGCAGTACACAAGCCAATTAAACGAGGCACGCGGTGAAGCACAAAAAATCCGTGAAGATGCCAGAGTGCAAGGTGCGGCAATCATCGAAGATTTGCGGAGTAAAGCAGCAGAAGAGGCGGCAAGAATTACTGCGGCTGCAACAGCTGCAATTGAAGCCGAGCGTCAGCAAGCAGTGACCTCACTTCGTAATGAGGTTGGCGCTCTTGCAACTGAGTTAGCCGGAAAGATTGTCGGAGAAGCGTTGGATGACCAGGTCCGTCAATCTCGAATTGTTGACCGCTTTATTGCAGATCTGGAGAAGAGTAAATAATCATGAAGGTATTAGGCGGCTCCAGCAGAGCATCAGTTCTAACTCTGCGTAAATCATTGGCACAGGTTGTTGATAAACAATCAGCTAATGATGCGGCCGTATTTGCCAGTGATTTATTTATTATTCTTTCAGTGTTAAGCACCTCAATTGGTGTCAGACGTGCTCTTACCGATAACTCCCGTGATGCTGGTGCTAAAGCTGAATTAATCTCTAACTTGTTTGGAAAAAATATCAGCTCCCCAGCACAATCTCTCCTTGCCAGCGCTGCCTCACTTAGATGGTCAAGCCCAGGTGAGATTGCAGATGCAATTGAAAATCTAGCTGTAGAGGCAGAAGCTGCTGCTGCAGATAAGAATGGTGAGTTAGAAAAAGTTGAAAACCAACTATTTGATTTTGCCAGAGTACTTCGCGCAAATCCTGAGCTTCGCCAAGCACTAAATACCTCAGCCGATACCGATCTGGGCAAAGTAACACTGCTTGAGAGCATAGTTAAAGGTAAGTATGCAAACTCAACTCTTAACTTACTTGTCAAAGTAGTTTCACTTCGCAGAGGGCGTAGTATCGATGCCACATTAGCTGCCTACTCACATTATGTTTCAACTCGAAAAGATCGATTAGTTGCTCATGTTAAAAGCGCAGTTGAGTTAAGTGATGCCCAGTTAAATAAGTTAAATGCCGCCCTTTCTAAGCAAATGGGTAGAGATGTTCATATCAATCTTGAGATTGATCCAAAGGTTTTAGGTGGCATATCTATTAGATATGCCGATGATGTTATTGATGGCACCATCGTTAATCGTTTAGCAGAAGCGGGCAGAGCGCTCGTAAGTTAGCTTTAACAGATGCCAACAGCATCTGTTATTTAAAGAGAGAAGAGAGAAAAAGATGGCCGAAGTTACTATCCGCCCCGAAGAGATTCGGGATGCACTGGCAAAACATGTCGCTGCATACAAACCAGGTGCTGCTGTAAAGGATGAAATTGGCTCAGTAACTGAGGCAGGTGATGGCATCGCTCGGGTTGAAGGTTTGCCATCTACCATGACAAATGAATTATTAAAGTTTGAAAATGGCACATTAGGACTAGCGCTGAACTTAGATGTGCGCGAAATTGGTGTAGTTATTTTAGGTGAGTTCACTGGAATTGAAGAAGGCACACCAGTTCGTCGAACTGGTGAAATTCTCTCTGTCCCAGTTGGCGATGGCTTCTTAGGTCGCGTAGTTGATGCATTAGGCAGACCAATTGATGGCAAGGGTGAAATAAAAGCTGAAACAACTCGCGCCCTTGAAATTCAAGCACCATCTGTAGTGCAAAGGCAACCAGTTAAAGAGCCAATGCAAACTGGTATTAAAGCAATTGACGCGATGACTGCGATCGGCCGTGGTCAGCGCCAATTAATTATTGGTGATCGCCAGACTGGTAAAACTGCGATTGCAGTTGACACAATTATTAACCAATTGGAGAACTGGAAGAGTGGGGATCCAAAGAAGCAGGTTAAATGTATTTATGTTGCTATTGGACAAAAAGGTTCAACTATCGCCTCCGTTAAAGGTTCTCTTGAAGCAGCAGGTGCTATGGCTTACACAACAATTGTGGCAGCTCCTGCATCTGATCCAGCAGGATTTAAATACTTAGCTCCATATACCGGTTCATCAATTGGTCAGCACTGGATGTATAAGGGCCAACATGTTTTAATTATTTTTGATGACCTATCCAAGCAAGCAGAGGCTTATCGTTCAGTATCGCTGTTGCTGCGCCGTCCACCGGGCCGCGAGGCATATCCAGGAGATGTTTTCTATTTACACTCACGTCTATTAGAGCGATGCGCCAAATTATCTGATGAGTTAGGCGGCGGCTCTATGACTGGTTTGCCAATCATTGAAACTAAAGGAAATGACGTTTCAGCATTTATTCCTACCAACGTTATTTCTATTACCGATGGTCAGTGCTTCCTTGAGACTGATTTGTTTAACGCAGGTGTTCGTCCAGCAATTAACGTTGGTATTTCGGTATCTCGTGTTGGTGGATCTGCACAAACAAAGGCGATTAAGAAGATTGCCGGACGTCTTCGCCTAGATCTTGCTCAATACCGAGAGCTTGAAGCTTTCGCAGCTTTTGGTTCAGATCTAGATGCTGCCTCCAAGGCACAGCTTGAACGAGGTGCGCGAATGGTTGAGCTATTAAAGCAAGGCCAGTACTCACCATTTTCAGTAGAACGCCAAGTTGCATCTATCTGGGCTGGAACCACTGGAAAGTTAGATTCAGTTCCAGTTGTTGATATTCGTCGCTTTGAAGCTGAGTTCTTAGATTTCATTGCCAGAGAGCGCAAGGAAATCTTTGAAGTAATTTCAAAAACACGTGAATTAACCGATGACACTGTTAAATCATTGGAAGAGGCGATCACCACATTTAAAACTCAATTCAAGTCATCAGTTGCACCAGCTGTAAATGAGAAAAAATCTGATGCCTTAGAAGGTGTTGATAATGAACAAATCACTCGTCAAGTACCGGCAATAAAGCGATAAGAAAAGAGAGCTAAGCAAATGGGTGCCCAACTTCGAATTTATCGACGCAGAATGCGTTCGGTAAAGGCGACTAAGAAGATAACCAAGGCGATGGAGCTAATCTCAGCTTCTCGAATTGTTAAGGCGCAACAAAAAGTTGCTGCCTCATCTCCTTATGCCAACGAGTTAACTCGGGCTGTCTCAGCTGTTGCATCCTTATCTAGTACCAACCATCCATTAACTACTGCCTCTGCTAATCCCAAACGAGCTGCGGTATTAATTATTACTGCAGACCGCGGTATGGCAGGTGCGTATTCAAATGCAGCAATTAAAGAGGGTGATCAATTAATCGCACTCTTGCAATCAAGAGGACTTGAGGTCAATCCATACTTAGTAGGCCGGAAGGGAATTAACTTCTATAAATTTAGAAATCGAAAAATTACCGCCTCTTGGAGTGGTTTTTCTGATAATCCAACATATGCCAAAGCCAAAGAGGTATCAGATGCATTGATCAGTGCATTTATTGCAGATGCACAAACTGATGTAAATGGCGTGGATGAACTGCATATTATTTATACTGAATTTAAATCAATGATTACTCAAACACCTGATGCAAAACGAATGTTGCCGCTTGAGGTGGTTGAATCAACGGGGCCGGCAGTAATTTTGCCGATGTATGAATTCGAACCTAATGCTGGTGAGGTGCTAAATGCATTACTACCTCGCTACATTCAGGCTCGAGTATTTAATGCGATGTTGCAATCTGCAGCCAGTGAGCATGCAGCAAGGCGTCGTGCTATGAAATCAGCAACTGACAACGCTGATGAATTAATAAAGTCGTTAACTCGACTTGCAAACGCGGCTCGTCAAGCCGAAATTACCCAAGAGATCAGTGAAATCGTAGGCGGCGCAGATGCGCTCGCTTCAGCTAGCACAGGGAGTGAATAATGTCAGTTAAATCAGCAACTGGAAGAGTTGCCCGTGTAATTGGACCGGTAGTGGATATTGAATTTCCAGCCGATGCAATGCCATCCATCTTTAACGCACTAAATATTGATGTCACATTGGGGGGTGAGACCAAGAAATTAACACTTGAGGTCGCCCAACACATTGGTGACAACTTAGTACGCGCCATCTCCATGCAACCTACTGACGGCATGGTTCGTGGTTCAACAGTTACCGATACTGGAAGTGCGATCTCAGTTCCAGTTGGAGATGTAACTAAAGGACATGTGTTTAATACCTTGGGTGAATCACTAGATGTTCCGACCTCTTCTTTGGATATCAAAGAGCGATGGCCAATCCACCGAACAGCTCCAGCATTTGATCAACTTGAATCAAAGACAGAGATGTTTGAAACTGGAATTAAAGTTATTGATCTTCTCACCCCCTATGTAAAGGGTGGAAAGATTGGATTATTTGGTGGCGCTGGCGTTGGTAAGACTGTACTTATCCAAGAGATGATTTATCGAGTAGCTGAAAACTTTGGTGGTGTTTCTGTGTTCGCAGGAGTTGGTGAGCGTACTCGTGAGGGTAATGACTTGTTCTTGGAAATGACTGAAACTGGTGTTATTAATAAGACCGCGTTGGTCTTTGGACAGATGGATGAGCCACCTGGTACACGCCTTCGAGTCGCACTATCTGCGCTAACGATGGCTGAGTACTTCCGCGATGTGCAAAAGCAGGATGTCTTGTTATTTATTGACAACATTTTCCGCTTTACCCAAGCGGGTTCTGAAGTATCAACTCTCCTTGGTCGTATGCCATCTGCAGTTGGTTACCAACCAACTCTGGCTGATGAGATGGGTCAGTTGCAGGAGCGAATTACCTCAACTCGTGGTCACTCAATTACCTCGATGCAGGCGATTTATGTTCCAGCTGATGACATTACCGATCCAGCACCACACACAACCTTTGCTCACTTGGATGCAACCACTGTGTTGTCTCGTCCGATCTCTGAGCTTGGTATTTATCCTGCGGTTGATCCACTTGATTCAACCTCTCGTATTTTGGATCCGCGTTATATTGGTGAGCACCACTTCAAAGTTGCAAACCGAATTAAGCAAATTCTGCAGCGTTACAAAGATCTGCAAGACATCATTGCAATCTTGGGTATTGACGAATTATCTGAAGAGGATCGAATCCTGGTAGGCAGAGCTCGCCGTATTCAAAGATTCTTGTCACAAAATACCTTCGTGGCCAAGGTCTTTACTGGTCTTGATGGTTCATTTGTGCCACTAACTGAAACAATCGCAGCATTTGAAGCGCTCGCTGATGGTAAGTATGACCATGTACCTGAGCAAGCATTCTTCATGTGCGGTGGCCTTGATGATGTTGAACGAAGAGCAGCAGAGTTGGCGAAGTCATAACCCATGCTAAAAGTTGAGGTTGTTACCCCAGAGAAGCGGGTGTGGAGCGGTGAGGCAAAGATGGTTTTAGCCCGCACACTTGAAGGTGATCTTGGAATTCTTTCAGATCACGCACCACTTCTTGGGGTACTAGCCGATGGCACGGTTTCAATAAAAGCTGCTGATGGTTCGGTAAATGATTTTGTTATTAACGGTGGTTTTATCTCAGTTTCAAAAAATAGAGTTTCAATTTTAGGTGAGGCAGAAGCAGTTAAAAATTAGTTGTAGCGGTGCTCAGTCTCAATAATTCTTACAGTTTTAGAGTGGCCTCTTACCACTAAAGAATGACTAATCGCACCGAATGCAGTGTGCCGAACTCCTCTGAGTAACTCTCCATCTGTAATTCCAGTGGCAGAAAAGAAAACATCATCAGAGGCAACTAAATCACTTGTTGTGTAAATTTTAGATAGGTCATGGCCGGCATCTTTTGCTGATGCTTTCTCACTCTCACTTTGCGGTACTAATTGACCTTGAATTACTCCACCCAAAGCTCGCATAGCAGCCGCTGTTACTACGCCTTCAGGTGTGCCACCAATTCCCATCAAAATATCAATTCCAGTACCAAGACGAGTAGTTTCAATTGCTGCAGCAACATCGCCATCTTTAATTAATCTGATACGTGCTCCAGCTTTGCGTAACTCTTTTAGTAAATCAGCGTGCCTTGGTCTATCCAAAACAATAACTGTAATGTCACTTACATCTACGCCTTTTGCTTTTGCGACCTTTCGAACATTCTCACCCGCAGGAGCAGTAATATCAACAACAGCTGCTGCCTCAGGCCCAGTCACAATTTTGTTCATATAAAAAGCACCCTTTGGATCAAACATTGTGCCGCGGGGAGCTAGTGCAATCACACTGACTGCGCCATTTAATCCATTTGAAGTTAATGTGGTGCCATCAATTGGGTCAACTGCAACATCGCAATTTGGTCCACTACCATTTCCAACCTTTTCACCATTGTGAAGCATTGGTGCATTATCTTTTTCGCCCTCACCAATAACAATTACACCATTCATATCAACGGTGTTAATCATCTTGCGCATTGCCGCAACAGCTGCGCCATCAGCGGCATCTTTATCACCCCTACCTACCCAGGCAGAGGCAGCAACGGCTGCAGTTTCGGTAACTCGCACTAACTCAAGTGCTAAGTTGCGGTCTGGAAAATTAAATTCTGCTGACATCTGCACCTAACGACTGTAGTTGTGAGGGAAAATCTGGATACCCTCGATCGATATGGAACGCATCCTCAATAATAGTCACCCCATCACTTACTAGGGCAGCCAACACTAAGCCAGCACCTGCTCTAATATCAGTAGCAGCAACTGGAGCAGCAGATAATTGATCAATTCCAGTGATTGCTGCGTGATGACCATCAACTTGAACCTTAGCTCCGAGTCTAAGAAGTTCATTAACAAACATGAATCTACCTTCGAAAACATTTTCAGTGACTAAAGATGTGCCATCGGCAATAGCATTTAAAGTTATTACCATTGGCTGAAGATCTGTTGGAAATCCAGGATAAGGAAGTGTCGCTACATCCACTGCGATAGGACGCTTATCCATCTTTACTCTAAATCCATTTTTAGTAGTGGTAATGACTGCGCCAGCTTCCACTAATTTATCAAGCGGCATTTCCAGATGGTCAGGGCGGCCATTTTCAATTGTGATATCACCTCTAGTCATTGCAGCCGCAAATGCCCAGGTTCCAGAGACAATGCGATCTGCCAGAGTTGCGTGAGTAGTTGGATTTAATTTTTTTACGCCCTCAATTTTAATCATGTGCGTGCCAAGACCAGATATTTTTGCACCCATTGAAATTAAAAATTCACCCAAATCCACCACATCTGGTTCACGAGCTGCATTTTCAATTGTAGTTGTTCCATTAGCCAATGTGGCAGCAGTCATAATATTTTCAGTAGCACCAACACTTGGAAACTCTAAAACTATGTTTGCACCCTTTAAGCCTTTTGGTGCTTTTGCAATAACAAATCCATGTTCAGAGTTAACATCTGCACCCATATCTGTAAGGCCGTTAATGTGGTAATCAAGTCCACGCGATCCAATTGCATCTCCACCTGGTAGTGCAACCTCAGCAATTAATTCTCGAGCAATCAATGGACCCAAAACATTAATTGATGCTCGCATTTTTCTTACTAAATCATAATCAGCACGGTGGCCTAATTTTTCTGGCACATCAATATTTACTTCATGGCGACCCTTATCCACCTCAACTTTGCATCCCAGTCGAGTTAGTAATTCAGCCATGTAATCAACATCAGCAATCGCTGGCAAATTAGTGATGGTAGATCTTCCAGGGGCAAGTAGTGTGGCAGCCATTAATTTGAGAGCAGAGTTTTTTGCTCCAGAAACTCGAACTGTGCCAGATAATCTGGCACCCCCGACTACTCGCAACCGATCCATAATTCCCCATTGTAATTGCTTAAGGTAGGGTGAGGTCATGGTGAACTTAACCCGGATCTATACAAAAACTGGCGATGATGGCACAACCTCACTTGGGGATATGAGCAGAACCTCAAAAAATGATCCACGCCTTGAGGCATATGCCACCGTTGATGAAGCAAACTCTTCTATTGGTGTTGTGTTGGCCATGGGAAATCTGAAAGATGAAGAGATTAAAACATTACTAATCCGAGTACAAAACGACTTATTTGATGTCGGTGCTGATCTATGCACTCCAGTGGTCGATAAACCAGAGCATGAGCCGCTTAGAGTTTTAGAATCCCAGATTGATTACCTCGAGAAGCAAATTGATAAATTCAATGAAAACTTGCCACCACTTAGATCATTTGTGTTGCCATCTGGTACTGCGGCTGCAGCACTTTTGCATGTAGCTCGAACAGTAACGCGGCGAGCAGAGCGAGCGACTTGGCACGCGATTCACTCTTTTGGCAGTGGTGTAAATCCAGTAACTGCGAAATATTTAAATCGTTTATCAGATTTATTATTTGTTTTAGCCCGTTATGCGAATAAGGAAATTGGCGATCAATTATGGGTTCCAGGAGCAAATCGCTAACTGCTTAAAGTTGCCCTTGCAATTTTAAGATCTTTTTCAAAAACTAATATTTTTGGACCTTCCGTAGTTTGTGTCAACGTTGCTTTAATCCCAACCTCAAGTAGTTTTTGTCGGAGCATTTCACCCTCAATATGGTTTTTTGGCGAATGGGCAACTTTAAGTAATCCATATTGATCAGTCGCACCTATCTTCTTGCTTTTCTCAATTATGGATTTATTACTTGAAAAGGCCCATTTCAAAATTACAATCAATACTGCCACGACTAGAAAGCCCGACAATGAGATCAAAAACAAACTATTGTTGATTCCACCTAGCATTTAATTCCTTTTTTCTTACTTTACCGGGGTATAGGTATTAGTAGTCGTGCTTTCGACTGAACCGGATTTGTGACAAATTGCTGAAATTCCACCAACAGAAATTCCTGGTCGCTGTGCACCAGGGATAGTCTCACCAGTATTTGGGTCTACAACTGCAGGGTTAAATAGAGGTTCACTGCTAGCTAAAATAATATTTGCATATGCTTTAGGTGCAAGTTCTTTTGATGTGGTCCGTAGCTTGCCAAGCACAATTTTTTTGCTCTGATCAGTAGGATCATTTCCATAAACCGTAGATTTAATCTCCCACCACTTGCAGGTGTAATCAGCTGCAACAATTACTGCGCCACAAGCATTTAACTCACAATTTTTAACTAACTCTGCTAAACCAGCTTTTGCTGAAATAAGCCCTAATAGCTCTTTGCTACTTGGAATCTTTGCGTATATGCCTTTGTTGGTGGTAAATCCAACTGGTGGCCACTCAGGTGGTGGTGAAGGAATCGGAGTAGCAGTCTTCTTTATCTTCTTTTTAGTAGGTTTTTTACTTGGTTTCTTTGAAGACGTAGTTGTGCTGGAAGATTTCGGTGATGCGGTTGCAGATTTTGATGCCACTGGTTTGCTAGTCGCGGTTGGCTTAGGGCTTACTTTTGGTGTGGGAGTCACACCGTATGCAGTAGAGGCCAGCAATACGGCTGTTATTAATGAGGCAAAAATTAATTTAATTTTCATTCTCTGCTCCATTTAAATGTTTTGATAGCAAGAATGACACCAACTATTAGCCAAATGGATAAAACGAGGGCAGTTCTGCCAATCTCCCAATTTCCGGCTACCTCTTGGGAAGCAAAATCATCTGGCAAGAATACTGATCGCATTCCTTGAGTCAGCCATTTAAGTGGGAATAGCGCAGCAAACTGTTGCATCCAAGTTGGCAGTGAGGTGAAAACAAAAAACACACCACTAAAGAATTGTAAAATTATGACGATAGGTGAAACAACCGCTGAAGCTCCTCGACCAGTTTTTGGTACAACCGAAAAGGCAATTCCTAATACGGTAGAACAAGCACTGCCTAGAATTATTAGCCAGGCAAAAGTCCACCAAGAGGCTATATCTGTAGGTAGATTCAAACCAAAAAGTGCGGTTCCAAAGAAAAGTAATAGCGCAGTTTGAATAATCATCAAAAAAGTAACTAATAAAGATTTACCAATAAAATATGATGAAACAGACATTGGCGTGCCACGTAATCGTTTTAATGTTCCATCATCTCGTTCCATGGGAATTGTGATTGCCAGTTGCTGAAATCCGGTATTTACCAAGCCAGATGCAACCATGCCGGCAACAAAATATTGACTAAAAGTTACTCCTGGGGCAATAGTGTCTTGAAAAACTGAACCAAAAATAAATAGCAAAATGACTGGGAAAAATAAGGTGAATACCAAGGATTCGCGTTGGCGTAGGAATTGCTTCATCTCTAACTTAGATCGCAGCAGCCCAATTCTTATAGTTTCATTGATTACATTCATTTCAGCTCGCCAATCATTTTTAAATAAATCTCTTCAAGATTTGGCCGTAAAACCTCAAGCTCAGGAATTTGGCCATTAAATCTCTGGCTTAACTTGGCCACCTCTGCCGTTGGGTCTTTACTCAAAATTTCCTTTGTTACCCCATCTTCTAGCCAACAAACTTTAGCTGGGGCATTGTTGCGACCTCCGAGGGTTTGTGGAGTTGCGATTTCAATAATCTTTCCATTATTAATTACGCCAACGCGATCAGCAAGTGCTTGGGCTTCATCTAAGTAATGCGTAGTAAGCAAAATCGTACTACCTTCAGATTTTAAGAGCTTAATTAAATCCCAAAATGATCTTCTTGCCTCTGGATCAAATCCAGTTGTTGGTTCATCTAAAAAAATTAATTCTGGAGAACCAATAATTCCCAGTGCAACATCTAGCCGACGACGTTGGCCACCAGATAATTCACGAACTTTTGCATCAATTTTTTCCTCTAACCCGACCTCACTGATTACTTGGTTAACATCCCGGGGCTTTTCATAGTAATTTGCAAAGTGCGAGATAGTCTCTAAAACACTTAAATCTGCAGCATCACTTGTTGATTGCAAAACAATTCCAATCCGATTGCGCCATCTTTGACCAGCTTCACCTTTTGTCGCTGGGTCAAAGCCCAGCACCTTTACCTCACCAGCTGTGGCATTTCGATAACCCTCAAGGATTTCAACTGTTGTGGTTTTACCAGCTCCATTTGGACCTAGGAGAGCAAATATTTCACCATTTTCAACTCGCAGATCAATCCCTGCAACTGCAGATTTACTGCCGTAATTCTTTACCAAGCCACGTACTTCAATTGCTGGGGCATTACTCATAGCGACATCTTGCCTTAGTTGGTAATAAAAACTTAATTTGTTCGGGAGAATAATCCTGTGAGTCCACGTAAAGTGAAGCAAAAAAATAAGGGCAAGCGGGTCGATACCCCTGATGATGAGCGGGATATCACAACCTCAAATGAGTCGATCGAAGAGCACTCTGACGGTATTTATGTGGTCAGAAAAATTAGTGGTTCAACCTCAAATAAACCATATCGTTGTCCAGGCTGTGATCAGATTATTCCAATGGCCACCCCTCACACAGTGGCGTGGCTGGAACATGATCAGAGTGGGCGCAGGCACTGGCATAACATCTGTTGGAGTAAGCGAAATTTACGAAAACCAAAGGTTGAGCGCACACGTAACGCTCCTAGATATTGAGATGATCAGGTAGGAAATATTTAATTTATAAGTTTCTAGTTATAGTTGGCAAATGAGTAAGACATTTACCGCAGTAAATCCAGCCACGGGTCAAAGCGTCGGATCTCCGATAGCGGAATGGGATTTTGACCAAACTAGCGCTGCCATTAGATCTGCTGAAAAAATTAAATCCAAAATGGCTGCAACAAATCCAACCCAAAGAGCTGCCTTATTAAATGCGATTGCAAATGAAATTGAAGCACAAAGAGAAAAACTTGCTGAAATATCTCACTTAGAAACAGCTCTGCCATTAGCTCGAGTAAGTGGTGAGGTAATGCGCACAGTCATTCAGATTCGTGCCTTTGCAGATCTTGTTAAAACTGGGGCGCACTTACTACCGATCATTGATTTAGCAGATGCAAATTACCAGCCGGTTGCAAGACCTGATCTACGTAAATCTCAACAACCACTTGGCGTAGTGGCAATATTTGCCGCCTCTAATTTCCCGCTTGCTTTCTCAGTCGCTGGCGGTGACACCGCATCTGCATTGGCGGCTGGTTGTCCAGTTGTTGTAAAAGCACATCCATCACACCCAAATACCTGTCAGATGGTTTATGAAGTGATAATCAAAGCGATCACTTCACAAGGATTACCCAAAGAGATATTTACACTTGTTCAGGGTGTAAATCCTGAAATCACGCATTGGTTGGCAAAAGCGCCAGAGATTACTGCGGTTGGATTCACTGGATCTGGATTAGTTGGAAAGTTATTAATCAAGTTATCGCAAGAGCGAGAAGTTCCAATTCCTGTTTACGCCGAAATGGGATCATTGAATCCAGTATTTTTTACACCAACAGCTTTAGCCGAAAAGTCAGAGGAGTTAGCAAAGGCTGCAATGGATTCAGCACTCCTTGGTTCTGGCCAGTTTTGCACCAAGCCTGGAATTATTGTCATACCAAATGATGCCGGTGGAGATAAATTTATTGAACAAGTACAAGCTTATATCTCAGGACAAAAAGTTGGTCCGCTATTAAATAAAGGTATTGCCACTAGATTTACCGATGCAATTAGTTCAATCAGCAAAGCCAAAGCGGTTCGGGTAATTACTGGAGTGAATAATCCTGAGGGATTTGGTGTGACTCCAAGTATTTTTGTAGTGGATTGGCAAGATGTAAAAA
>Ga0209355_1001143_pt1 | contig 15265 bp, 26 predicted proteins | sample LauGreSBDMM110SN_3_FD_187563 | JGI IMG/M metagenome (GOLD analysis project Ga0209355, IMG submission 187563) | Freshwater lake microbial communities from Lake Michigan, USA - Sp13.BD.MM110.SN (SPAdes) (version 2) | ecosystem: Environmental > Aquatic > Freshwater > Lake | place: Lake Michigan...
ATGTATTTCTATTAGAAATTTCCGAGGTTGTTTTCTTGTATTGTAATCTTCAATACTCGCAAAACCATACTCTTGTATTTTGGTACAAAACTTAATTTCAGTTATACAATGATTTCTGATTCGTGTGTTGGGTATCAATTCCTTGGCGTAGAATTGGGCAGCTCTTTCAACGTAGGGCTTAAAATCTTTGTCCGGACAGTTAACCACACGAATAATCATCCTGGTCTCCTAAGGGCACCATTACCCTTAGTTATTTAGATGATTAGATTTTTTCCACTTGAACGGACGCTTTTTCCAAAAACTTGATACCATCATCACTCCGATAAGAGTTCCGATATAAAACGTGGTTAATACCACTTTGGTAGATAAGTTTGGCACAGTCCAAACATGGAGCATGGGTAATAAACATAGTAGCACCCATACCAGATTCGGTAGATTTAGCCAACTTGGCAATCGCATTTGTTTCAGCATGAAGAACCTCTGGTTTAGTCACTAATTTATAATTTTTCCAAATATTGGATTCTTTATTTACGTGTTGTTCTTTCCAATCACCATCATCACAATAGATTTTATCTTCACAATTGTTGTCCCAGCCAGAAGGCATACCATTGTAACCAATTGAAATGATTCTATCATCTTTGACTACAATGGCACCAACATGAAGTCTTTGTGCTGAGGACAGTCCTGCGAATGTCTCAGCCACATTCATATATGCATCACGAAATTTTTGTTTCACAGGACCTCGTAGTCTTCTTTACCACAGTCACATTCTGGACAAGTAAAGTCATCAGGTAATGTATCCCATGCGCCTTCTTTTTCTTCATCGTGGACATGGCCACAAACTACGCATACATGATCCATTACAGTTCTCCCAATTTTTGTTGATATGCTTCTGCGTGACGTTTCTCAATCTTAGCCAATGCAGCAAAACGTTTTTCTGCTTTAACCAATACATCTGCAAATTGTTCAGCGTGTTCTTTTGATTCTTCAATTTGTTCTTGGAACTCTTGAACTGCTGTATGTCCTTCTTGTGCGGCTTGTTCTTTAAATGTTGGATACATTGTAGTGAATTCATATGTTTCGCCTTCAATGGCCATTTCAAGACACTCTTTGGTTGATGGTTTACCAATCAACAATTCAAGATGACCCCAAGCGTGTTGTAGTTCTTGGTCCGCAGTATTCCAGAAGTGTCTGGCAATTTCTTCATGACCTTCTTCCATTGCAATTCTAGCAAAGTAACGATATTTGATATGTGCTTGACTTTCACCAGCCAATGCAGCCTCAAGATTTTTAATTGTAACTGACATAAATTTCCTTTCATTGACAATTCGTTTTTAAGTATTATGAAATTCTTCATAATTATATATAGTAGTATAACATAAGGAGAACACCATGGCAATATGTACGGTTTGCGACAATACACTTTCAGGTAAACAAATAAAATTTTGTAGTAGAAAATGTAGAAATACTTATATAAATTCTAAACATAAATCTTATGATTTACAAAAAGACAAAGGAATGAAAAATAAACTCAAACTTTTGGATCTAAAAGGTAAATATTGTCAAATGTGTGGTTATAATAAAAATACAGCCGCATTGTGTTTTCACCATACAAGAGATAAATTATTTGGAATAGACCTACGTAGATGTTCAAATACAAGCTGGCAAAAATTGAAAGAAGAAGCAGACAAATGCATTGTTCTTTGTCAAAATTGCCACATGGAAGAACATCATCCCGAACATAAAGTGGTACGACCGGCAGGAATCGAACCTGCAATCAACAAATTATGAGTTTGCTGCCTTAACCATTTGGCCACGGTCGTATTTTATTTTTATTTGATATATTCTAATGAATCTTTTCGCATCAATTTTGGTGTTTCTCTGATGCCAATATTCTTAATAACGTATACAAAAGTAACACCATCAATCTCTTTGGTTTCTGGTGTACAGATGTAGTAAATTTCATGCGTAGTTTTAACACGCACTTTTTTGATAAATGTTTTTTCAGTTTTCATAATGATTTAATTATATATCAAAAGAAAGAGGTTGTCAAGCAACCTCTTTTTATTTACCACTTAGTAGTATCTGTTTTGAATAATACGGTCATGGTATTCACGGGTGAATCGTTCTACGTCACCTTCATTCTGAGGATTTTTAGAAGTGATATATGATTCTAGTTGACTACCATAATCACCTCTAATACATTTTAGTAAAGAGGTAATTATTTTTTGAATCATTTTTCTTCTTTTTCTTTGATGGTGATTTTCTTAACGGCGTCTTGTACTTTGACCATGTTTTCTAGCCAAACTTTTAACATACCATTAATCATTTCCGCATCTTTAATTTCTACTTTATCTGCAAGAGTAAAAGTACGTTCAAATGCACGGTTGGCAATACCTCGGTATAGGTAATCACCGTTATCTTCATCTTTTGCTGCAGATTTGATTACAAGTTTATTTCCTTCCAAAGTCATTTCAATATCAGACTTGGAAAAACCAGCAACAGCCATTTCAATGACGTACTTGTTTTCTGTTACTTGTTTGATGTTGTATGGAGGATACGATACGGATTTAGCAGCTATCGTTGCTGCTTCACGCATAAGTTCTAATGTGTCACCAAAACCTACTGTGAATGGTTGGATGCGGCCGAATTCGGCGCCGAAAAAATCTTTCATAAGATTTGTCATAGTTTTCTCCTAAAAGCGAGATTAAAAAATTGATACCCCGAAGGCGTATCGGTTGAGGTACTGGTTACGGGATCCAGTGTCACCTTATCGTTGTGACCGCTTTAAACGCTCCTAAGGTAGGTAGAGCACCTTTTTTCCTGGAGTATTAAGTCTCGGTAGGACCAGGTTCCACCTTTGACTTTTCCCATCCCGATGGGACTATTATAACAATATTTATATCAGTTGTCAACCACTATTCGGTTTTTTACCAATATTATATTTTGGAGTTAATTGCCATTCATTCTTTTCCTTGTGTGACAATATTTTAATCTGCGACAAGAAAATTGGTTCGGGCACCTCGGTTTGCTTTTTGTTGACCAACTTTACCAAGCCCCAATCTTCCAATAGGTTTGCAATCGCATTCCTACGTGATAAATCGTTTTCGGAAATGTCGGTTGGTTTGCCATCTAAGGCAAATAATTCTTTGAAATGTACCACGTAATATTGGCCACGTTTGTGGAGTATATGGCAAGATTGGTATAATGTTTGGTCTTTCTTGGAGGCAACACCAATACGGGTCAGTGTCTCACGTACCTTTAGAAAATCATCTTTGTCATCCAATGTCACTTCAACTAAATCTTTAATGTCTATCATTATTCTTCACTCCGCCTGTATCTATTTTTGTTTTTATATCAGCGATTTGTTCATCGGTGAGGATACGTAGGGCTTCTTTAGCCTTGGAGTTTGAATACCCAAAGTAGGTCTTCACACACTCAATATCCTTCTCAGAATCGGCCTTTTGCCATGGAACGAACTTTCGTTTCATAGGCCTGATACTATTTAGAAGATACTGGTATTGCATGTCTTTATCGATTCCTGGCCACAAGTTCATGTCATTGACATACAAGACACAATCTAAGTGGTTGGATAAAGACCTATTGATTAGGAAAGGTGCATAATCTTTGAAATCCAATTCACCATCTGGCACCTTCTTTCTCAGGATGTAATCGGCATAGTCGAACGGACTCATTTGAATTCACATTCAACCATAATTTCTGTGAGGCAAGCAATCAAATTGATTTCGTGGTCTGCAACAAAGGCAGACTGATATTGATACTTGGCCAAAATTAATACCATTTGTGGAACAGAATTGGGTTTTAATTTCTCATACAAACCATCATAGATGTTTCTAAAGATTCTGGTGATATCATTGTCGAGGTTGTTTGTAACCCATTTACGGCAAGCAGCAAAGTCTTTGTTCATAAGTGAAGTTACCAACTCACTCAATTGCACATCAGAAACCGATGCAAGAATACCTTTGTCGATTGTGCCACTAACACTATAACGCTGGAGTTCATTAAGAACACGGCGATTATCTGGAAAGTGTTTGGTAATTACGGCAGCAACCACTTGTTTGTCATATGTAATACCTTCTTGTTCCAGAATCCATTCAACACGTTTGAAGAATGCCGCAGCCATCTTTTGTTTACTGCCATTGATTTTAAAGTCAACAACACTACAACGTGAATGAATCGGGTCAATGATTCTGTTCTTAAAGTTACATGTAAAAATGAACGAACAGTTGGATGAGAACTCCTCAATCGCACCACGCATGGCAGGTTGAGTTGAATTTGGATTTAGATAGTCCGCTTCGTCAATGATGACAACCTTGCGGCCGCCTGACAGGGACATGGATGATGCATAATTTTTGATTTTGTTCCGTAGAACATCGATACCCGATTCGTCTGAACCGTTAATCATAATGTAATCACAACCGACTTCTTCACAGAGAGCCTTTGCAATTGTAGTTTTACCAACACCAGCAGAACCGGCCAACAAGAGATTAGGAATCTCTTTGCGGTTTACATACTCCTGAAATGTTGCTTTGATACCATCAGGAAGAATACAATCTTCAATGGTCTTAGGACGATACTTCTCCACCCACAAGATGTGTTGCGACATTCAAATACTCCATAATATAATTAAATTTCGTCATGCCATTTAAAGCCAAGCAAAAGCTTGGCAAAAAATCTTACGACTGCATTTGGTTTTGTGGATGTATACACAAACATAGAATTTGTGATTTCCCACTTACCAACATTTTTCACTTCAGGTCTTAAAACAAAGGAACTCATTACTGGTGATGATGTGATTGAACCAACACCTATACCACCATTAGAAATGAGAAGTGGTGTCCAGTCAACAGTACTATTGGCTGATTGTTTATTTCTCCAATCTTCAATCCATTGTTCACACGGAGTAAAATTCAAATTTAGTTTGATTTGATCCGTTAATGGAAAGAAGAATTGAAATTCAAGTTGTTGCATTTGGAAAAGGCCACATTGAATCTAGTTCAAGTTCATCAACTCTATTTCTCAAAACACCAATCGCTGTGTTAATGTGTCCGGTACCACCTTGGTCCGGATTATGTCTGGATTCTAGAACCTGAATTTCTTTTTTCAGAACAGCAATGTATTCAGTTTTATCTGTCCATGTTTTTATTTCACCCATTATTTCACCTCTACCATACTTTCATACAACGCTTCAAACTCTTTAGATTCAGCGACCTCGGTTTGAAACGAGTTCTTGTGCTGAGTCTTTGCCATGCGTTTGAGAATCTTTTTGGGAATCTTCAATTCATCATATGCAAGTTCAATGATATCTTTAATTGCAGCATTGTTTGAGTCATTTTTATGCATGTGAAGAACAGCTTCATCTACATAACCTTTGAGTTTTTTTAATGCGTCATCATCAAAGGAACCGAATAGTGTATTCACCTTAGTCATTTTGCACCTATCATTCCGATAACATCATAATCAGATTCTTCAACAACAACATTTCCATTGGTTAAGTTGATTGCTGTTTTACCTTTTTGTTCACCATCAGAAATTGTGAATACTGCCACAATGTATGTTGGGTTAATTGCAATTTTATTGCTCGATCCTGCTTCTGTAATCCATATCATATTATTCTCCAAAACTTAAATCGGATTCTTTTGCTTCAATGGCGATCCAGTATTCCATATCTTCTTTAGTGTTCTTAAAGTAAGACAAACCTTTAGACGAGATTTGTACTTCATAAGAACCAGAAATCATTTTAAAATTCTCTGTCAAAAACAAAGCTTTAAACTTCTTACCATTACCATCAGCAATTTCTGTTGAATCGGTATGTGCAGAGTTATCTTTTGCATCACAGGTTGTAATAGAAATCTTTTCACCATCAGACATGATGCCAATGTTAGGTGATTGTAGAATGCTTGCTGTCTTTAGTATAGAAGCAAGTTCTTCTTCTTTTAATGTGAATGACACATCGACAGAAGGCAAAGTCAATTCTTTATCTGGTGGAGTTACAATCATACTCTTTGCTGTCTTGCGATAGTTTAATTTCTTACGACCAACTTTGAAGATAACATGTTTATCATCAAAATCAATTTCACCATCTTTATATAATGATTGTACGGATAGAAACTGGTTCAAATCATAGATACAGAAGTCCTGTGGGAATTCATCTTTAACTCCGGCCTTGGCCAGTACAGTCTTTGTTGCAGAAATAGTTGTCAATTTCTTACCAGTCTTAAACTCAATACCAGGATTAATGTTGGCAAAGTTTTTAAGAACCGTTAAGGTCTCATTAGATAATTTCATTACGATACTCCTTGTTTCAATTCACTCATTATACCTGAACCATAAGAGGTTGTCAAGCATTTAATCATTTTATTTTTCAAATCTTCTAATGTTCCTGAATTGTCTATGCGATGGTCAATGAAACCACCAATCCAACGCCATTCAGATTCATGTATGCCAGATTTTTGCAACATAAATTCTTCCGCTTTATGATCTCCTCGGTTTGCCTTGACAGCAATTTCATACCAGTGAGGAGTTATTCCACGTTGTATCTCAATCAAGATACCTCTTTGTTGATGAACAAATTCGATTTCATTTTGAAAACGTACATCAGTTATTACATAGTTTTCATTTGGATTTTTTTGCATATAATTTTTGAGTTTAATTACCCAAAAATCTTGGTGAAAAACATCACGACCAACTTCTGTGCCCATTAGTTGCAACGCTAGTCTTGGTGTAAACTCACGCCGAAATTCTTCTGTCCAAAACTTGTCTGGTTTTTCCCGCCATTGTCTAGATTGTTCTGTGTCACCTTCCAACAAATGTCGTGGCCAACCAAACATTTCCGCAGCAACATCCTTAACACCTTTAGCAAAACTCACAGGAGTAAAGCCAAGGTCTTTAAGAATATCGCCGGCAGTACCTTTACCTGAACCAATGAATCCAAGTAAACCAACAATCATTACATTTCTCCAACATAATTCGCAACAGCTGGCATATCACCTCTAAAGTGATAGGTACCAATGTGGTCTGCTCGCATCCAAGGACATAACCAAATAGAACCACCAATTTTACGCCATAGTTGACAGAACATGTAGTCCTCTGACAAATAACGGTCTGAACCACCACCTGTTGGAGAGTCTATAGTGTCAATCAATGTATCAAAGTATGCGTGGATATAACGAGTGCCATCAAAGTGTGCTTGGCCAACGTGGTCAGGTTTGTAGCGCAGGTGAGGAAATGCTTCTGCAAATTTAGGAAACACTTCACGTTTAACCATCATAAAACCAGTACCAATTTCTAGTACCTCAAGCGGTTCAGAAACACTAAATTTGTCTGTACCACGTACTGGATTGAAAACATAATCACCAGTAACTTTTTCTAAAGTACTTGCTTCCATATCTGGATTCTTAATTAAGGCTTTCTTTACAGAAGACCATTTGATAGCTTTCTTAGGATAAGGACCACCAATAACATCTTTATCTAGTGCTAACAAAGCGATAACATCTTGTGGATTAAAGTGTACGTCAGCATCAATAAACAACATGTGAGTACAATCTGAACGATGCAAGAATTCATCAACAAGATAATTTCTAGCACGGGTAATTAAAGATTCATTGAAAAGAAATGAAAATTTCACTTGTACACCATACTGCATACAGATGGCTTGTAAATCTAGACAGGCTTTGGCATAGAGCCCATGATTCATACCACCATACATTGGTGTTGCAACGAAAATACTTTTCTTTGATAGTTCTTCTTTTTTAATTGAAATTTCCATTTTCTCTCCAAAAATAAAAAAAGGGGAGTACCACATTTAGTGGTCTCCCCATCATTTACGGATTAAGCGCCGAAGCTATAACCTGCATTAATAGCAGTACGAACCATAGATTTGGTTGGTTTGCCCATACGGTAAACAGAAACTTTGCTACCATCACCACGGGATTTGGTGTTTGTGTAGATAACGTGACCTTCTTTACGAAGTTCTTCTACACGAGCAGAAACGTTTTGGATGCCAAAACGAGCACGAGCTTGTGCAACTGACAGGGTGTTATAACCGTCTGTCTTGCTCAAGTAGTTAAGGATTTTTTCTTTTGCAGAAAGTTTGGTAGTCATAATAATCTCCTAATGACAAAGTTAATTAACAAAAAGCTTGTTCTCACAAGTATTCACATTATACTATTACTTAGTGTGTGTGTCAAGTATATTTGCGGTATACTTTTTTATCTACCAACTTGTGGTAGATACTTAGTCTTGGTTTCTTCCCAAGAAAGATATATCAAGTCATCATAGAACAATGATTCATAAGATACATTATTCTTTTTCTTCAACATTGATATGCGACCTTTGGCATATTTGGTTTTCCAAATTTGCGTCAAGGTTTCTTCACTGGTATCAAATGATTTGACCAGTTGTTCATCACCAATTTCTTTCCTAAGATATTCATTGGTGTTGTTGTACAAAGGAGAGAAGTAAATTCCCCTCTGGTGTTCGGTACGAATAAGTTCTTTTGGAATGCCCAACTTACCATACGCAAAGTTTAGTGTACGATTTTTATGGTCACGTTTAAGTGGAAGTCCTTTTAGATTTTTGGCTTCCCACCATTCAAAATACTTACGTGTATAATTTTCTTTTACCCAATCATAAATTAACGCCCTAGTTTTTCTTGATGGTTCAAAAGCAACCGAACCACTAGAGAACCCCATTTTGTTCCAGTGTTCAAGACCATCATACTGAGATAGGCCACCGGACTTAGTGTTACCATAAAGGGAAGTAGTTGTAACTCCAACAAGAACATCTCCATATTGTCTTTTCCAATCATTTTGTACTGTGTCAGCAAGACACAATAATGCAAGCAATTTACCACCCATGTAATTAAATCCAAGTGGTTGTAACGGAACAATTGTAGAACCAATTGCAGTATGATTAATCATACCTTGTTGTGTCTTAACATCTCTAGGCCAACCAATTGCAGAATCTCTTGGAGTCAAATCCAAGAAATCTGATGATATACACATAACACCAAGATACTTATCCGTGTTTTCATCAACCACGGTGTAATAAAGATTGCGTCCAATATTGGAGTTATTCTTCATTGTTGATGAAAAGGTACGAACTGTATTCCATGTTTCAGCTAAAGGTCCATTAGACAAGACCAATTTTGGCTTTAAGTTTGCGTAGTCATCTGGACCTTCTGGCATCCAAAAGTTCTTTTTAACTTTTTCAACCAACTTCTTTTGAGTAACATCCACCAGTTGAACTTCTTCTTCAAAAAGTGTACTTATGGTTCTAGTTGGATATTTCTCATGTACTTCCAACCATTTTTGATATAACGTATATTCTCGCACATCCATTTGTGATGCGTATGTAAGGTCTTTAATTAATATCTCTTTCAACTGCTCAGTATCAATATGTTCAAAACGTTCAGGTTCATTTAGTACCTGCCATTTCTCCCACTGAGAATCAACATAATCTATAGGTGTAGCCATCAACTTTTCTTTATAAGTTTATTCATTTTTTTAGGATTAAAATACTTGCGTCTAATTTTATCTAATCTTTTCAAGCCAAATTGCAATGCAAGTGGTTTTACACGGCTAGTATACACTATCCCGTTCATATGGTCAAGCTCATGTAGAAAACATCTTGCAGATATACCAGTAAATGTTTTGGTATGTTTCACACCTGTGAAATCTTGGTACTCAATTTCAACTTGTTCAGGTCTGGTAATGTTGAGATTTAGGAAAGGAAATGAAAGGCATCCTTCTTCCATATGTTTTTCACCCCTCGTTGAAAGTACTTTTGGATTAAAGTATGCTACATATTCTTCACCTGCACCCATGACAAAAACACGATATTCAAATCCGCATTGATTAGCGGAAAGTCCGATGCCATTATGTTTTTTACAGGTTTCTACCAAAGCGGATGCAAAACTATTTGCGTTGATTGGTGCATTTTCAAAATCAAACTCAGGTAAGACCTTGTAAAGAGCTGAATGATCTGGCGGCACCAAATCAAATGTTTCGACTGGTGATGCCGTAGGTTTTACTTTGGCCGCTTCTTCTGTGTCATATAAGACAATATTTTCTGTACTCATTTTGCAATCCTTGAAAAATTATTTTTCTTTTCAAATTTAATAACCGAACGGAACTTATCGAACAGTTGGTCACCCTTGTGTGAAATAACAAATACATTTGTATCTGCACCCATCTCATGTATCAACTTCAGAAATTCTTCAGTGCCTACAGTGTCTAGGCTGGAATCAAACACTTCATCAAGTATCAACAAATTTGTATTGGTACTATTCTTTAGTTTGGCAATCTGGCGCCAAGTAAATAATAATGCCAAATCAATACGCATCTTTTCACCTTCCGAAAAATTGGCATAAGAGAAGTCGTCACGGTGTCTACTCTTAATTGTTTCTTCAAAGTTTTCATTGATGTTGAAGTTGACAAAAAAGTCCATTGCCTTCAGGTACTTGTTAATCAACTTATTCATTATTGGTAAATACTGTTTAATGATACGTGTCTTAATGCCGCCATCTTTCAATAAAGTACCTGCAAATTCATGGTAATGTTTTTCATTCAGACTATTTTCATAACCCTTTTTATATTCGTCCAAGGCATCATTCAATTCGGTTAGCTTTTGGTCACTACCTCCTGTACTTGTTTGCTTCTTGGTCAATTCATCAATCTCATTATTCAACTTAGAAATGTAGTTGCTTATTGCTGATATTGTGGATGTGTGTTTAATAACTTCGCCGCTGTGAGAACTGATATGTGAAATGATATCAGTTATTGATTTTATTTCAGTAGTTACTTTGTTTAACTCATGTTCAATCTCAACCAGTCCAGTTTTTTGTGTAGTAATTTTCTCCGATTTTTCTTGTACCTGAGAATCTTTCCACTCAGGTGTAATTGATTGTTTACATGTTGGACAGTCGTGGTTGGTTTCATAGAAGTCAATCTCTTTTTGATTTCGGTCAATATTAGTTTGTACTTTACCTTTGATTTGAAATAGACTCTTAGATTTTTTATCCAGTTTATCTTTCTTATCACCAACCTTATTTTGTAATACTGTAATGTGTTTGTTAATCAAAACAATATCATTTTGCAATGTTGACATTTGTTGCTTTGACTTTTCAATTTCTTCGAATTTGCGTTTGATATCCGCATCATGGTTCTTTTTGTGTTCCTCGATATTTTGTTTTTGTAGAGTTATCTTTTCTTCGGTAAGAGAAATTGCATATTTGGCTTTATTCAATTCTTCCTTAATGGCAGAATTCTTCTCTTTAATAACATTGTTCATTGAAGAAAAGATTTGTATGTCCAATAGGTCTTCAATGATTGCTCTACGGTCAGATGCCGATAATTGCATGAACGGAACAAAAGATGCTGAACCAAGAATAACAACCTGCGTAAAAGACTTGTAATTTAATTTGAGAATATTATTCTCTAGTATCTCTTGATAGTCTTTCGCAGCTGCATCTTGGTTCAGCAATACATCGTTCAGATAAATTTCAAATACATTTGGTTTAATACCACGTATGACCTTGTATTTCTTTTGGCCAATGTTAAATTGTACCTCAACAACAGCTTCTTTGCCGTTGACGGAATTTAATAACTGTGGTTTGTTTATCTTACGAAAAGGTTTACCAAATAATCCGAAACACAATGCATCCAAAATTGTGGACTTACCTGCGCCATTGTGGCCAATAATCAATGTATTATTAGACTTGGTAAAATCAATCTCAGTGAAGTGAGCACCGGTACTTAAAAAATTACGCCAGCGAATTTTTTGAAATAATATCATTATGTTCTTTCAAATACAATTCACATTTACGAAATAAGTTTTCATCTTCATTCAATAATCCTAATGAGGTGTTACAATTGTGACACAATAATTTTCTGACTTTTCCAGTTTTATGATTATGGTCAACTTTGACATCACGTCCTTCAATCACTCTATCACAAATATAACATTTTCCATTTTGTTTCTCATACATGGAATTATATTCCTGTAAACTAATACCATAATTGTTTTTCAATTTATATGTTTTAAAATATTCTTTACCCAAACGAATTCTATTATTTTTATAATGTAATTTTCTTTCTTCTGGAGACATATTCCGTATTCGGTTTAAACTATCATTGTTGTTACAACTTTTACAATGACTCTGATAACATATGCTTCCATTTTTATTAGTTTTGGCTTTATAAAATTCGGATAAATTTTTATCTAATTTGCATTTATTACAAGTTTTCATGTTAATTCCTTATTAAGTATAATAATTTATTTATACAAATAAGTTTTTACACTATCATGCTTGTTCAGTATTCAATGCCTCTACGTAGAGTTCTTTCAATAATGTTTTTAACCGGTCGTTGTCAATACTTTCTTCCGTAATGCCATCAACATACTTGTTTAATATGGTGAGTGTATCTTCTGCTTCATCAATCACCTCATCACCATCTTCTAATTCTGTAAAATCTTCAGCAATTGTAATGTCTGCTGGGTTTACATTATACAGATTATTCATGAATTTGTCAAACAAATACGGATTATTTTTGTTTATTACAACCACTTTAACATAGGTATTCGTATATGGTTTTAAATCTTTGCCATCAATCTCTTTGATTGATTGTTCTTTGTCATCATAAATGATACGATGAAACATCTTGTTTGGATTTTCTATGAATTCAAGTTGGTGAGTATCCAAATCAAACAAATGAAAACCCCGAGGATCATTATAATCTTGCCAAGTAAGCTCGTACGGATTGCCCAAATAATAGATATCATCACTAGAAGATTTGTGATGGTAATGACCACTAAAAGTGTGACTAAACTTCCTAAAAATTCCACGGTCTAACCCTCCTTCAGATGGCATACCACGATACATTGCAAATCCCGCAATTTCAAAATGACCCATACAAAACTTTGCATCGGTGTCTTTTAATGTCTGTAAAGAATCTTCATAATTTTCTGCACAAATCCAAGGCATCATACAAATCTTATGTGGCCCAACATATATTTCGGCTGGATGGTCAATAACATTTAACGTGATACCATACTCACCAAGAAGTAAATCAACCGAATTAACATCGTTGGTATTTTTAAAGTATGTGTCATGGTTACCAGCCAACATATGAACTTGTACACCCATGTTAAACAAGGGATCAAAGAACATTTGCTTTGCACGTTTCAGTGAAAAGAAATTGATATACTTCCTACGGTCAAATGTATCACCAAGAATGAGTACAGTATCAATCTTTTCTTTTATCAACGTGGGAAAAAATGTGTCTCTATAAAACTTCTCATAGAAATCTAAAAAAAGTGTTGAATCATTCCTTGCGCCGAAATGTTGGTCAGTTATTATTGCTACTTTCATTTTTTCTGTTCAATTTCCAATACTCTTTGCCGTAACTCAGTGGTTGAAAAACTGTGTTGGCGACTGTTAAAATAGACTGACATAGGTAACTGATAACCAGTGAACTGTTTATCCCTATATTCTTCACCTATGATTCTAACATCTATTTGATAGGATGTCAATATGTCCATCAATTCTTTTTCAGTGGCATATGGTATAATTTCATCAACATACATACAAGCCTTTACCTGTATGAATCTTTCCAATACCGATTGCACTGGTTTATTTTTAATACCAGGTCTATCAATCGTAGGATCAATTTGTAGTCCAACAATCAAATAGTCGCATTGTGTTTTTGCCTCTTTTAGCATCATCACATGACCTGCATGAAAAAGGTCAAATGTGGAACATGTAAATCCAGTTTTCATAATCACTCCTCTATAAATTTTTCAAGTCCTTTTGGTTTCTTTGCGGCATCTTTGCCGGCCTTTTTGGTCTTTTTGGCAATTTCATATGTTTCAATAAACTCTGCAATATTGTCATATAATTCAAATTGTTTGGTACTACCATCTTCACCTTCTAACATTTCAAATTCATCCAGAATACCATACATCTCTGTGGCTTTGTATTTGACGTATAGTTGTTTCTTTTCTTTTTGTATTCTGCGTAAAAATGCAAAATATATAATTTGAGTAAAATATGCAAATGGATTATTTGACTTAGACGGATCAAAGTTTTCAAAATACATCAAACAATTCTCAATACCATCCGAAACCATTTCGTCCCGATAGGTATAGTTAATAAAATTTGGCTTGTGTGATAATCCTTCGGCAATCTTCATCCAACATTCACCAATATAATTGGGAATTTTTGGTTTTGGTTTGTTAGCCATTTCGGCTTCTACACAGTTTGTCTTATAATCGACAAGTGCTTTTAGGAAATCTTGATTGTTTATATAATGTTTTTGTTTACTCATTCAAATGTACCATAAAAAGTTGTTGACAAGGGGCTTGACATATGATATAGTCCTCGGTGTTCCCCTATGATATTAATGTATTAAAGATTTACCAATCTCCTTTTCTTCAAAGGCAGCCATGACTTCATCATTAAGTTCCACTTCTCTTTCTTTTCTCTCAGAGTCTTTTAACTTAATGACGGATGTTGAATAATATTCTTCAAAATCATCAGTTGGATCCATTGTGCATAGTATGTTATCCATACCAACCTCAACAGACTCTCCTTTCATTACGAACACAGGTAACCAGTGTTGCAATATGAGGTTTGTTCCTCTGAGTTCGAACAACATGGGACTGTCAATCACCACTTTGTTATCTTTTTCATAAATGCAGTCACAGATTACATCTAGACCATCTTTAAATCGTAAAATTTTAACTGCCATTTTTTAGTCCTATATTGTAAATTTTAAAAGAGAACTGTTCTTCATTATATATCTTTACTCTTTCCACAAAGTGTTGCAAAGTAAAGTTTGTGTGTTTTTTTATCCTAAGGTCGTCTGCAATATCATAAAGAGTTGCAATCTCTTTACCATCAGACTGCCTTAAACCACGGCCAATAGACTGTAGATTCCTAACTCTAGACTTAGATGGTGATGTAAATATAATATTGTGCAGATTTCTGATGTTTGTGCCAGTACTTGTTGTACCAAACGAAGCCACAAAAATTGCATCGTCTTCTATTTCCATAACTCTACGAATTTCTTCTCTGACTTCTGTTTCAACATCTCCGTCAACAAAAAATACTTTGCGACCAACAGCTTTCTCTTTAATCATTTCGTAAAGTAATTTACCATGTTTTTTCATTTGAAACAACACCAATGTATTTTTGGTTAAACTTACTGCCAGATTACGTATGAAACGATTTCGATTTTCAGAC
>Ga0209355_1001144_pt1 | contig 15258 bp, 15 predicted proteins | sample LauGreSBDMM110SN_3_FD_187563 | JGI IMG/M metagenome (GOLD analysis project Ga0209355, IMG submission 187563) | Freshwater lake microbial communities from Lake Michigan, USA - Sp13.BD.MM110.SN (SPAdes) (version 2) | ecosystem: Environmental > Aquatic > Freshwater > Lake | place: Lake Michigan...
AAACCCGCATAGACCACTGAATTTCCAGCCTAAGGGTTGGTCATCGATTTTCGGCTCAATTGATCAAATTAACGTCGGCGCCAACATCTAGAACCACCAAGCTACAGCAAATGGAATTAGAACTGCTCCCAAAATACCGTTAAGACCCATTCCAAGACTTGCATAGGCGCCAGCTTCTGGGTGCACACTAAAAGCTCTCGATGTACCGATACCGTGGGCGGCTACGCCCAAAGCGAATCCGCGTTGCCACCAAGCGGTAATTTTTAATGCATCTAAAACATAGCGACCCAGTACTGAATAGCCCCGGAGCGATTCACTTTGGCATGAAGGCGCATTGGCGTGGCTAATGTTTGACGCAAATCTTTTTTAGTCCAACATCATTAAGTTCGAATTGCTTGGTGAGTTTGGTCATGGGCATTGACCAAACCTATTCGAAAAGTTCCTGTCTTTATTTCTCCATCGCTGGCCTACGCCGGATCAACTGTGTCCGGAGCGGACCAGTTCTACAGCCTTGCAGCTTGATCTCTAGCTCAGGGACTCAACATTTTTCGGCTACATTAAACAAGTGTGATGGAACTTATGGTCAGCTTCTTGCTCGTCTCGGGGGTCTGAAACCAGCCGACATTCGCGTCCGCGACGGACTGGCCTTACCATTTCAATCAGGGGTTGCCATGTGGTTCATCTGTTTGAGAAAGATAAAAGCAGTACAGCCTGAGGGTCCGCGTCCAGTGGACCTAGATTTGCACCTTGCCTGGATGCAGCGCCAGCACCAGGAAGGGCGAGTGCTGTTCTCCGGCCCGAGCCCAAAGCGTGGCCTGGGCATTTACGTGATTCGCGCCAGCTCCGAAGAGGAGGCTGAGCAGATCGCCATGTCGGATCCGTTCACTGCCGACGGGCAGTGCGAGTTCGAACTGATCGATTGGGATGTCCGGCAGGTTCTCGGTGCCGGCCCCTTCACGTCACCCGCAATCGTGGCGCAGACATCGCGCCCACCCCACCAAGTCTGACTGGAGTCCACAAATGTTGCGTGTTCTGATGGCCGCGTGCCTTTTCATCGTTGCTGCCCCCAGCGGGGCGCAGCAGTATCCGACCAAACCCATTCGCATCGTGGTTCCGTTTGCTGCTGGTGGTGCCACCGACCTCCCGGCGCGGCTGATAGCCCCCAAGCTGTCGGAAGCGCTGGGCCAGCCCGTCATCATCGAAAACAAACCAGGTGCCGGCGGAGTGCTTGGCATCGACAGCGTCGCCAAGGCTGCTCCTGATGGCTACACATTCGTGATGGCGACGAATGGCGAACTGGTGATGAATCCCTCGATTTACACGAAGCTGCCGTACAACCCGTCGAAAGACCTTGTTCCTGTCTCCATCGCTGTCGAAAGCCCACTGGTGATGCTCGTGGCCACATCGAGTCCCTTCAACTCAGTGGCACACGTACTGGCTGCGGCCAATGCCAAGCCGGGGACCATCAGCTTCGCGACGGCGGGCACCGGTTCGACCAGCCATGTACTAACCGAGATGCTTGCACTTCGTACGGGAACGAAGCTGCTGCACGTCGCGTACAAGGGCGGCGCCCCGGCTTCGACGGCGATCATCAGCGGCGAAGTTTCCATGGGACTGCTGAACCTCGGCTCATCGATCGCCATGGTCACCAGTGGCCGTGCACGCGCGCTCGCGGTAACGAGCCGTTCTCGGGTGCCCGAGTTGCCATCGGTGCCGACGCTGGCAGAGCTCGGCGTTCCTGACTATGCAGACAGCATCTGGGTCGGCCTAGCGGCACCAGTGGGTGTGCCTTCGGACATCATCCGTCGCATCAGTACCGAAATCGCCAAGGCCCTTGCTGCCCCGGACATCCGCGCCCGGCTGTCACAAATTGGCGTGCAGCCCGTGGGCTCGACTCCAGAAGAGGCTGCGGCACGGATCCAGCGGGAGACCCCGCGTTATGCCGAAGCCATTCGACAGGCGAATATTCGTGCGGACTGAAGCGATGTCGCCGGCAACCGTGCACATTGGTGTCCTTGTCGGCTGTATCCGCAAGGCCTCGGTGAACGCTCAGCTCGCCACCGTAATGGGGCATCTCGCGCCCACCGACTTTGTGTTTCACCGGATTCGGATTAACGATCTGCCCCACTACAACGCGGACCTGGAATCCCCTAGTGTTGCGGCGGTGAACCGGCTGCGAGAAGAAGTGCGGGCCTGCGATGCCCTGCTGTCTGTCACCCCCAAATACAACAGGTCAATCCCCGGTGTTCTCAAGAATGCTCTTGACTGGAGATCACGCCCGCACAATGCAGACGCCTTCGTCGACAAACCCGCTGGCGTGATCGGTACGACGCCCTGCGCGCTGGGGACGGCGAACGCGCAGCTGCACCTGCGCAACATTCTTGCCTGTCTGGCGGTGGCTACGATGCGGCACCCGATGTCTTCGTGCAGACATGCCCGGAGTTCTTCCCCGATGGTGGAATTGCCAATCCCGGCACGCGAGATTTTCTCGGGAACTGGGTCACAAGTTACGAGCAATGGGTCAGGACGCTCCTCGTCCGTCCAAACAGCTGACAACCGTAGAAGGTAGAGATGTACGAGTTCTTCCCCGGCAACTACAAGTGGTCCTACAACACATTGCTCGCATTCTGCGGAGGCGGACAGCTCGGCGACATCGACCGGGTAGTGTCAAAACTTCAAGGAATCTCGGGCGACGCAGACTGGCACGACGCCTGGCAAGACATAGCTGATAACGCGCGCCAGCGAGCCAGAGCCAGCACTGAAGCACCGTCCCAGTACCAGAACCTGCTGCTCGCCTCGCTTTACGGCGTCATATCCGAGCATTTCATGACGCCAGGCACGCCGGAACGGCTTTCAACCTACAAGTCGGTGCTCGCCGACTTCGATGCTGCACGCGTCGTTGGCCCGTTTGACGTGGAGCGCGTGGAGGTTCCTTATGAGAACGCTTCGCTTCCTGCGTACTACGTCAAGGGAGCGGGTGAGTCTCTGCCTGCCACGCAGCCGGTGGCCATATTCATCTGCGGCCTAGACACTACCAAGGAACTCTGGTTCCTGCGTGTGCGCGACGAATTCCGGAACAGGGGAATTGCCTGCCTCTTCATCGACACCCCCGGAATCGGTGAAGCCGTTCGCATGCGCAACATGCCGACTCGCTTTGATTACGAGAAACCCGTCGCTGCAGCAATCGACTGGCTCTGCTCACGCAGCGAGGTCGACCCGTCGAAGATTGCACTGGTGGGCTCGAGCCTGGGCGGCTACTACGTGACACGCGCCGCCGCCTACGAACCACGCGTTGCGGCGGCAGTCGCATGGGGCGTCATCTATGACTATGCCGAAGTGTGGAGATGGAGGCGGCGCTCCGGTGCCAGCGTGGCGGCACCTGGTTTCCAGCTGATGTTCATCACCGGCACCGACAGCGTCGAGGCTGCCGAGCTCGCGATCGAGAACTTCCACACCCGCGATTGCGGGCCCAGGGTGAAATGCCCTTTCCTGATCATGCATGGCGCCGAGGACAAGCAGGTGCCGGCAGGCGCAGCCGAAGCAATGCATCAATCGATTGGCTCCGAGGACAAGCAACTGCTCATTTTTGAAGGGAAGAATGGCGGTGCTGCGCATTGTCAGTTTGACAACCACCTGCCCGCCCTGCTCGCATGCGCAGACTGGCTGGCATCTCGCCTCGACATCCACACAGGAGAACGCACGTGAAGAAGATCAAGGAATTCGTGACTTTCTGGGGTCCATCAATCAATGACTGGACGGAAGGTGGGCCGGACAAGCGATTCGTCGTCGAGCGCGACGAGGCATTGCTGAACACCCCGGCCGACGGCGGCCGCAAGATGGAGAAGATTTCTCTCAACGAGATCTTTGAGGAGGGCGTAACCACTGGAGTCGACATGGTGAACGGCTTCATGCCGCTCGTTCTCTACGCGAACGACGACCTCATCATCGAAGTCGCCAACTGCGACCAGGAGCAAGGCGGCTGGCATCGGAACCTGGGTGCCGACGAGTTCGCATTTCAGTACAAGGGCAGCCGAACCCTGCGATCGGAAACCGGTCCGATCACGATCAATGAAGGCGAGATGACGGTTATCCCGCGCGGAGTGGCTCACCAGAATGTCGGGCATGGCCCAAACATCGAGATCACGATCTACTCGAAGAAGCCGCTCAAGCGACTTGCGCCGATGGACGCGCAGCTCGCGCGTGAACGCATGCGCATTCGCGACGGCAAGCCGGTGTTGCCACCGGTGACCCTCGACACAGACCCTGACGCGACCTAGAAGCCTCCGGACGATTGAACCATCGCACCGACGGGCTGGCCGCAGAACCTTGGCTCAGTAGTCGGTGACGAGAATTTTGTAGGGATGATTTGCGGTTCTGTCGCGTTAGTGAGGCATGGCCGAGAAAAGCCGTTTCGTTGGTTGCGTTTTCAAGCTGCAAGGCTGTAGAACTGGTCCGCTCCGGACACGGTTGATCCGGCGGGCCGGTCCATCTGGCCCTTGCGAAGCATGTACATTGTCTCGATACCTCCAATGAGGATTCGAGCAATCCAAAACGACTTGAATCCGAGTAGTACGCCGCATCCCCGTTTGAGGTCTTTGTATTGGCGGGGCAGATCACACCCAATCGCAAACCGCCTAAGTTTTTAATGGGCAAGCAAATCAAGCACTTGGTATCCAGTTAATCTTTCTAAATGTTGGGACAGCGATTTGAGACGGCGATGAGTAAGTCATCCCCAAAAATTCGTCCAACTATGGTTGACTACTGTCGTGGCTTCATGGCCCCGTGGCTTCGGGGATCGGTGGTGGTGAAAGGCTCAGAAACAGTTCCGCGATCGTTCTCCTGAGCCATGCATTAGCGACATCATGGTGGTTACGCTGATGCCAGAATTGTTTGATCTGAAAGCGCGGTGTCAGGATGGGTAATTGCAGTATCTTTAGCTTCGGCATGGGTCGGATGTAGGTCATCACCGAACCTGGAACGGTGGCCAGAAGGTCAGTTTGCTGCACGATCTCCGGCACCACCATGAAATGCGGCACCCGAAGCGCAATACGTCGACTCAAGCCTTGATCAGCCAGATACCGCTCGATAAAAGTGGTGGTGGAGGACTGCAGGGAAACGGTGCTGTAGCGCGAACCTGCCGGCTCGATGAGTACATGGGACTCCTGGGTAAATTGTTGAAGAGACAAGTCATCTCGAATCCGTGGATGCCCTTTTCGAGCAATGCAAACATAGGAATCTTCAAAGAGGCGTTGCTGATAAAAGCCAGCCTTCAATCCGGGTAAAAAGCCTATGGCCAAGTCTGCTTCCCCGGAAACAAAAGCATTTTGGTAGGACTCGCGCGGCAATTGCAACACACGCAGATTTATATTCGGCGCAGAGATCTTCAATTTGTTAATCAGGCGCGGCAGATACACCAGTTCCCCGATATCGCTCATGAGAATTTGGAATGTACGGTTGTAAGTACTTGGATCGAACACTGCCGCGCCATCTAATGCATTTTGAAGTAAGGCGAGCCCATCCCTGACAGCGCCTGAAATTTTCAGGGCAAATGGCGTTGGCCCCATGCCGGTGGGGACCCTGACAAACAAGGGATCGCCGGAAATTTTGCGCAGGCGACTCAGTGCATGGCTCATGGAGGGTTGGGAAAGACCCAGTCTGAAGCCAGCGCGGGTGAGGTTGCCGTCCTGCATCAAGGCATCGAATGCTAGCAAAAGGTTTAAATCAACTTTTCTGATGTCCATCGTGAGTTGTCTCCGGGAAAGGCGGCTGTCACCATGGCCTTATGTTTGACATCTATTGCAAAACGCGATGCTTATTTATATTTCTAATACAGCACATGCATGCGATCGATTGTATTGATTGAGCGCTGATGTTAGCTTTGCAGAACTTACCAAGAGGAAACAACCGCCAATGGCTCGCGCACGCAAAAAAATTCAGTCCAGTATGGGTTGGAGCAACGAAAGCAGCATCACCGTTCAGGGGCTTGACCTTTCGAGGGATATCCTTGGCAAGCTAAACCTTGGTGATTTCGCCTTTCTTGAGATCAAGGGCAGAACGCCAAGCCCAGCGGAGTCAGTGGTCTTCAACGCTGTCCTGGGGACATTGGTTGAGCATGGCATGACACCCATGGTGATTGCCGCACGGCTGACCTATTTGGGTGCCCCCGAGTCCTTACAGGGCGCAGTGGCTGCGGGCATTCTGGGCATGGGCACCACATTTGCAGGTACAGCGGAAGGCTCCGCCCGCCTGCTGCAGGATGCCATCAAGCCGGACACCATGCCGGCGGATCTTCCTGCGCTGGCAGAGGAGATTGTTGCCAGGCATATCGCGTCCAAAACGTCGATTCCGGGCATCGGCCATAACTTGCACAAGCCAATCGATCCCCGCACCCCCCGGCTGTTTCAGCTTGCACAAGAAAACGGCTTGAGTGGCCTTTACGTAGAGCTTATGAAGCTGGTTGCGTCGGCCGCCGAGCGGGCGCTGAACAAGCCCGGACTTTTACCCGTGAATGCCACCGGTGCCATCGGTGCGCTGTCATCCGAACTGGCTATTCCCTGGAAGCTGTGCCGCGGTCTTGCAGTGATCGGCCGGACCATAGGCATCGTCGGCCATCTTGCCGAAGAACTGCGCAACCCAATTGCGCGTGAGGTTTGGGAACGCATCGAGGAAGAGGCCAGTGAACACAACAGGACCTAGCGGCACATCGATATGCAAGACCTCGGACTAAGCGAACAGCAGCGTCTCATTAGGGATAACGTGCGCGCGCTGGCGCAAGAGCAGTTCGCGCCCGGCGCGGCTGCCGCTGACAGGCAATACAAGCCGCCCATCGAGAACGTCAAAGTTTTGTCTAAACATGGCTATACCGGTATGTTCATGCCCGCCGAATATGGCGGTTCGGAGCTCGGTCTGCTGGAAAACGTGCTGGTTGTCGAGCAGATTGCACGCTACTGCGCCAATACTGCCATGCTGTTTTCATGCACCGACGGAGCCACGCCGCGTGCGATTCTTGGAGTTGGGTCTGAAGAGCAGAAGCTCAAATATTTACCGCGCATCGTCAAGGGGGACCTGCTCACAGCGTGGAGCATGTCGGAGCCCAATGCCGGCTCCGACGTGGGTAATGTCCAAACCAAGGCTGTCCGTTCAGGCGATGAGTTTGTCATCAACGGCAGCAAGCTATGGTGCACTGCAGCGCAGGTCTCTGACCTGTTTCTCGTTCTGGTCCGGCTGGATGCTACGCCGGGAATGCGCGGCATCGGCGCTGTGCTGGTTGAGCGTGGAACACCAGGTTTTACCATCGGAAAACATCTTGACTTGCTCGGCTTGCGAGGTACTGGCATGGCCGAGCTCGTTTTTGATAACTGCAAAATTCCCGCAGCAAATCTTTTTCTTCCCGCCGGCCGCATGCGTGAGCTTCTTGGCGTGCTTGACGCGGACCGGATCAGTGGCAATCCGCCGGTATGCCTGGGTATTGCACAGGCAGCTTTTGAAAACATTGTGAGGCACGTAAAAGAGCGTCATCAGTTTGGCAAGCCCCTGGCTGACAACCAAGGACTTCAGTGGAAGCTGGCCGATATGGCGATGGACATAGAAGCTGCAAGGGCGCTGCTGTACCGGGCTGCGACACGTGTAGATGAAGGCCACCCCAGCATTGTGGATACCTCGATCACCAAGGCGTATGTCAACCAGATGGCCGTGCGCGTTACCAATGAGGCCATGCAGCTTGCGGGTGCCTATGGTCTATCTGAAGAGTATCCCTACGAGCGCTATTTCCGTGACGCACGAGGCATGTCAATTGGTTACGGAACGGTAGAAATTCATCGGTCATCGATTGCACGCGAAATCATTTCGGGTCGCTACACCGTCTGACCGCTCACCATTTACGACAGAGACAAGATGCCAACAAGAAACGACCAGATCAACGCCGGAAACCAGCAATACTTCAGCGCCTATGTCAGTATTCCCGAGGTGCCTAATGGGCATGCAATGATTGTGCTGCAGGAAATATTTGGCGTTACGCCGCATATTCGCGAGGTGGCGGACCGATATGCGCAGGAAGGCTATCTGGCTATCGCGCCTGACCTGTTTTGGCGTATGGAACCCGGGCTTTCACTGAGCCACTCGAAGGAAGATATAAAACGCGCATTTTCTTTCCTTGAGCAGTTCAGCGAAGCGCTGGGCGTACAGGATATAGGCTGCACCATCACCCATGCAAAAGCACAACCTGGCATTGATGGCGGCGTGGCCATTGTTGGAATGTGCTTGGGCGGCAAGCTGGCCTATCTCTCGGCGTCGCGCCTACCCGTGGGCGCAAGTTTGGCGTTCTATGGCGTGGGCATTGAAAAGAGCCTCGACGAAGCGGCGGGCATCAAGGTACCGCTGCTGATGTTCTTTGGCGGGAAGGACAAATACGCAGCAGCACCCGTGCGCGAGCAAATAGCGGCAGCTACAAGCGGGAACCACAATATCGGTATGCAAATCTATGAGGATGCTGACCACGGTTTCTACACCCGTGGTGATCCCGAGGTCATCAGGTTGGCACACACAGAAGCGATGGCATTCCTGACGCAGCATTTGCCTTTGCGGGGAACATCAACATGAGCATCTCGTTCGAAGATCTGCAAGTCGGGCAGCGATGGCAGAGCACGGGGCGCACCCTGACCGATGCCGACCTCACCATCGCATGCGTGACTAGCTGCGACTGGCATCCCATCCATGCCGATGCCGAATTTGCGAAGGAATCCATTGGTCAGCAGCGGATCTTCCACGGAACTTATGGCCTGCATATCGCGATGGGCATTTGTAACCAGGTTTACCAATCTTGGCAGCGATGTTGTTGGCGCACTGGGGTTCAGCCAATGGCGCTACAGGACGCCGCTTCTTATAGGCGATACGGTTCACGCCGAGGAATGGGCTGCCAAAAGCGAGACAGGGTGGCGGTTCTTTCGCGCAACCGTCCCGAATATCCTGAGGCGTATGGAGCCGCATTGCTAGGCGGCTTTGTCGGACTGAGCCTCAATGACCGGCTTTCTGCTACTGAATATTAACTAAAGGAGACATGACATGAACAGGAAACAATCCAGAGACCCATTTCAGTTTCGACGCATGTTGATTGCAGGTGCGGCCGCATTCATAGCTACTTCAGCAGTGGTTGCGCAAACCTATCCGGCCAAACCGATTCGCTTTATCGTGCCTTACCCACCTGGTGGTGGCACCGACATCGTCGCGCGTCTGGTTGCTGCCAAGATGACAGTGAGCATGGGGCAAACGGTGGTTGTCGAAAATAAGCCAGGCGCAAGCACCATCATCGGAACAGACATGCTGGCCAAAGCGCCGCCTGATGGCTACACCGTTGGCTTGATTACTGACTCCCATGCTATCAACCAGATATTCTTTCCGAAACTCCCTTACGATTCGGTCAAGGATTTTGAACCGGTTACTCAACTGGTGTTTGTGCCGCTCGTATTGGTTGCCAATCCTTCGCTGAATGTCAAAACCGTGCCCGAGCTGATTGCTGCGGCTAAGGCCAAACCGGGCAGGATCAATTACGCTTCGATTGGCAATGGCACGCCGCATCAAATATCGATGGAGTGGCTTAAGTCGATGACCGGCATCAGCATGACCCATATTCCATACAAGGGCGTTGCGCCGGCGTTGAGCGACCTCGTTGCAGGCCAGGTTGACATCATGTTTACCGGAACGTCTTCGGCGGCTCCCTACGCTAAGGCGGGCAGACTGAACGCCCTGGCCGTTTCAAGCGCTAAGCGTCAGCCTTCGTTTCCCGACACCCCCTCTGTCGCTGAGTCGGGTTTGCCGGAATTTGATTTCATGACTTGGTATGGGGTTGCCCTGCCTGGGGGCACACCTGCAAATATCGTGCTGCGTATGAACCAGGAGGTTGCGGCCGCACTTAATCAGCCGGATGTCAAGGAAAGGCTCGCCGCCCTGGGTGTCGTTGGTGCGCCCTCGTCTCCATCAGAGTTCGGCGCATTTATCAAGAGTGAATCGCTTAAGCTTGGACGCATCGTGAAGGTTACCGGCGTGAAACCGGAATGATGAAAAGCGCAACCACGCAGGGGCAGGTTCTCTCCGGTTTTAGGGTGCTTGATCTTGGCAGTTTCATCACTGCGCCTTATGCAGCCATGCTGCTGGCAGAGATGGGCGCTGACGTCATCAAGATTGAAAAACCGGGTGCCGGCGATCCGTTTCGTGCGTTTGGCGATGGCCTTTACAGCTCGCATTTTCAGGCGCATAACCGCAATAAGCGAAGCGTTGCGCTGGACTTTACCAAGCCATCCGGGCGCTCGGCGCTTGATACGCTCGTATCGACTACTGATGTGCTTTTAATCAACGTACGTCCGGGGGTTGAAGAAAAGCTTGGTGTTGATGCACAACGGCTTCAGGAGCTCAATCCACGCTTGGTGTATTGCGCCATCACCGGTTACGGGGCTGATGGCCCTTATGCCGAGCGCCCTGCTTATGACAATGTGGGCCAAGCTTTATCGGGCTGGCTTTCAATGTTTCATGAGGGCCGTGACGCACGAGTCGCGGGCCCTGCCGTTTCTGACGCGTTGACGGGTCTTTTTGCAAGTATAGGGATACTCGGGGCACTTTTAGAGCGCGAAAAAACCGGGCGTGGGCGCAAGGTTGAAGTGAGCATGTTGGAGGCGACGCTCGCTTTTGCAACAGAGCCTTTGGGCAAGCTGTTTGCAAGCGCAAAGCCGGTTCCCTTTTATTCACGCGCCGCCGCATCTCAGTCGTTTCTGGTGACCTGTCAGGACGGGAAACGAATTGCACTGCATCTGTCCTCCCCTGACAAGTTCTGGAAAGGCCTGCTCAAGGCTATTTCCCGCGAAGACCTGTCGCAGAAATATGCTGATCGTTCTGCTCGTGTGGCCCGCTACGATGAGTTGGCCCTGGATCTGGCAGAGGCCTTTGCTCAAAACGCACGCGACCACTGGCTCGATTTGCTTGAGCAGAACGATGTCCCGTTCGCGCCGGAGCGTCGGCTCGAGGAACTTGTGGACGATCCGCAGGTGCAACATCTGGACGTCTTCTACGACATGGTGCATTCACAGTACGGTAGCGTACGCGCTGCGCACCGCCCGGTTCGCTACGACGGCGACAACCACAGCAATTTCATGCCGCCGCCAGCGCTGGGTGAGCATACACAGGAAGTTCTTGTAGCTGCCGGCTTGGATGCTCACGACCTGGAAAAACTTGCGAAAGAGGGCGCTATCTGATGGATTTCTCTATCCCTGAAGAGTTACGCATGCTGCGCGATTCTGCGCGCCGTTTTGTGCAGCAAGAACTGCTACCCCTTGAGCCGCTGTATGCAAACGAGGCCGACATACCTGATGATGTCCGCGCGGCGTTGCAGGCCAAAGCCAAAGCGCTTGGCTTTTGGATTTTCGACCTGCCCCAAGAGTTTGGCGGTGGCGGGGTCGGCTATCTCGGCATGTGCCTCGTCTTTGAAGAACTGGCGCGCTGCAATGTGCCATCTTTTCGCGCGCCTACGGTGTTCACGCCTTACCTCGGCTCGGTGCTTTTCAACTGCACGCCCGAGCAGCAGAAAAAATACCTTCATCCCGTGATCAGCGGCGAAAAGCGCACTTGTTTCGCCCTTACAGAGCCTAACGGCGGATCGGATCCTTCACAAATGCGGACCACCGCGGTACGTGAGGGTGACCATTACCGAATCAATGGCAACAAGATATACATCACCGGGGCGGACAAGGCCGATTTTGTACAACTTTTTGCACGCACTGGTGATACCGCCGACGGTGCAGGGGTGTCTTGCTTTCTGATTGATCGTGACACGCCGGGCATGCGGCTGGGCCAGAATTTTCAGCTCATGTCGCCTGACCGGCCTTGGGAACTGGTGTTTGAAGATGTTTTGATACCGGCTTCGCAGATGGTGGGTGAACCAGGCAAGGGGTGGGCGCTGGCGCGCGGATTTCTCGATGTCGGGCGACTTATTCATGGCCCCAAAGCGATTGGCCGTGCAGAGCGGGCGCTTGAAATGGCCATAGCCTACGCCAAACAGCGAACCACGTTTGGAGAACCACTGGCCAACCGGCAGGCTATTCAGTGGATGATTGCCGATTCCGCAGTGGAGCTCAATGCCGCTCGGCTGATGACTTACCACGCTGCGTGGCGGGCTGACCAAGGCATGAATTTTCATATGGAGGCTTCACAGGTCAAGCTCTATGCTGATGACATGTACATGCGGGTGGTTGATCGTGCCATCCAGATTCACGGTGGTATTGGTTTGTCCCGCGAGCTGCCGCTGGAGCTGATGTTTCGCGATGCACGTAGCCGCACCATCACGGAAGGTTCTTCAGAAATGCAGCGCACCATTATTGCGAGAGAAATGCTTTCAGGACGCACCACGGTCAATCGAGTCAGCGCCTAGCGTTCGCCCCCCAAGTTCTAGTACTCTGGTCTAGGCCCAGTGCCACTGTCAACGACAAAGCGTCATCTGAGTACGCCGAACCGACTGCATGAAAGCGAACATCGACCAGCACTTATCGACGCTACGGACTTCCGGCTGAGATGCCGCGACAGCCGACATCTAAGTTCACAAACCATAGGGCGGCACTGAAGTGCCGTTGACTAATTTCTGTTATTGGGCATTTACAGAGTTAGCATGAATTGACAATTTGCACAGTTGATCCGCAGTTTTCTTTCCGCAACTTAAGCTGAAGTTCCTCCAAAATTCCCCCAGCTTCTGGCGAAAACTCCTTTGAAATCAATTCGTTAGGTTTTTCTTGTACTCAAATATGTAGACATGCAAGTATTTATTTTTTTAGCTTTAATATGGTATATAGTGTAGACATGCACATCAACATTGTCCCAAATCGTGGATCGTCCCCCACCGTTTTGCTGCGCGAGTCCTACCGTGATGGCTCCAAGGTTTGCAAGCGCACGTTGGCCAATCTCTCGGCTTTGTCGGCGGCTCAAGTACAGATGATTCGTGCCACCTTGCGTGGCGATGTTTTGCAGCCGATCGATAAGACCTTTAAAATCACCTCATCCCGCGCCCACGGTCACGTTCAAGCCGTCGCCCTGGCCATGCAACGTTTGGGCTTTGCCTCGCTGCTGGCCAGCAAGCCTTGCGCCCAGCGCGACCTGGTAGCTGCCATGGTGGCGTCTCGCATCCTGTTCCCCGCGACCAAGCTGGCCACCACGCGCCTGTGGCACACCAACACCCTGGCCGAAGATTTCGGCGTGGCTGATGCCACTGAGGACGATCTGTATCGCGCCATGGACTGGCTGCTCGCAGGTCAGGATCGGATTCAAAAGAAGCTGGCCGCACGCCACCTCACGGACGACGCCCTGGTGCTGTACGACCTCTCGTCGAGTTATTTTGAGGGTAGCTGCTGCCCCCTGGCCAAACTGGGCTACAGCCGCGACGGCAAACGCGGCACCCTGCAGGTCAACTACGGGCTGCTCACTGATGATCGGGGCTGCCCCGTGGCGATCTCGGTGCATCCGGGCAACACCTCGGACAGCAGCACGTTCATGCCCCAGGTCACACGCCTGCGCGAGGAGTTTGGCATCAAGCACATGGTGATGGTGGGCGAAAGGGGCATGATCTCGCAAAAGGCCATCGATGAGATGAGCACGGACTCCGATGTGGCCTGGATCACGGCGCTGCGCAGTTCATCGATTCGCACGCTGGTGGAGCAGCGTCACCTGCAACTGGGCTTGTTTGATGAGCGCAATTTGCTGGAGATCAGCTCGCCGGACTTCCCCGGTGAGCGACTGCTGGCGTGCCGCAATCCGGAGCTGGCCAAGCTGCGCGGGCACACGCGGGATGATTTGTTGATTGCTACCGAGAGGAGTTTGGAGAAGATCAAGGTGCGCGTCGATGCGGGCAAACTGGTGGGAAAAGACAAGATTGGCGTGGCTGTTGGCAAGGTGGTCAACCAGTACAAGGTGGCCAAACACTTTGAGCTGGCTATTGACGACCATTCGTTCACCTTCACCCGCCTGGCTGACCGCATCGCTGCCGAGGCGGCACTGGATGGCTTGTACGTCATTCGCACCTGCGTCATGGCGCAGCGCATGGATGCGGCCACCTGTGTGCGCACCTACAAGTCGCTGGCCCAGGTGGAGCGGGCGTTTCGCTCGATCAAGACGATGGACTTGAAAGTGCGCCCGATTCACCACCACCTCGAGGGCCGGGTGCGCGCGCACATCTTTCTTTGCATGCTGGCCTATTACGTGGAGTGGCACATGCGCCAGGCTTGGGCTGAGTTGATGTTTGCCGATGAGGATCAGGCGGCCAAGCTCGCGCGTGACCCGGTGGCTCCGGCCAGGCGATCGGACGCGGCGAAGCAGAAGGTGCTCAGTCGCACCCTGGAAGACGGCAGCCCAACCCACAGCTACCAGACCTTACTCAAGGAGTTGGAGACCATCGTGCGCAACACGTGTCGCACTCCCACCAGCGCGGGCGATGCTCCCACCTTCCAGATCACCACCACCCCCAACGATAAGCAAAAGCGCGCACTCGAACTGATCGGTCAGATCAAAATGTAGACAGAACGGGGAACCTTAATTACCGGGTGTTTCAGAGGGGAAACTCGGCTTTCTTGGGGAGGAACTTCAGCTTAAGGAGATCATTGTGGACGAAGCGCTCCGTCTGTCTGCCCGGAGGCTGCAACAAAGCCGAGGCACTGATGCTCGGCCTTACCTCAATGGACCAGCTAAAGCGCGTCGTTGCGGAAGCTGAGAGTAATCGTGTGCAACTGCCAGGCTTTGGCCTGCCTTTTTATCAGCGTGTTGACCCTCGCGCGGCCTGCTCGATAGATTTGGCCAACAAGTGTCCGAACCCCTCGCGGCATTCCAATCTCGTTTTTCGATTTATGGAAGAGGTGGAGGCCCAACTTGGCACGCCCTCCAACATTTAAGTGGTCCTAGTCGTGTTAAACCTTACTAACGGATTGACGGAGCGCGCCGCCAGCGCCATTTGGGGATGGGACGCAGAGCTGGCTGGATCGCCGACGCTCTGGAGGAGCGACTCACCGGATTTCCCTTGCGACCTAGAGGATAGTTCTTGCCAACCTTTCGATAGACCGCAAGATCGCGCACCGCAAGTAAATGGCCAGCTGCCATTGCCCGTCAGGAGGGTGTTGCGCCAAGGCTCAGCATCGGCGCGATGCCAAATCGCTCCAGTGTTTCGGCATAGTGCCTCACCATGTCGTTCAATTCATAAGCGGGCTCATAGCCCAAATGTTCACGCGCTTTTGAAATGTC
>Ga0209355_1001148_pt1 | contig 15231 bp, 15 predicted proteins | sample LauGreSBDMM110SN_3_FD_187563 | JGI IMG/M metagenome (GOLD analysis project Ga0209355, IMG submission 187563) | Freshwater lake microbial communities from Lake Michigan, USA - Sp13.BD.MM110.SN (SPAdes) (version 2) | ecosystem: Environmental > Aquatic > Freshwater > Lake | place: Lake Michigan...
ATGTTTTCGCCCAGGCAGCGGTGAAATATAGAGCCTAATCATCTTGATTTGGCATAAAGCAGGGGTAATTGGTTAATCTTCACCCTACGACAGAAAAGAAATTGTAAGGAGGCCTATCCATGGGACGCGGCCGTTCAAAAGCTAAACAAACCAAGGTTGCTAGAGATCTTAAGTATTCAAATCAAGATATGGATCTAGAGAGTCTGGCAAAAGAGTTACACGGTGAGTCAACTGTAGGTAACAAAAATAACCAAGATTCTGACTCAAATCCTGATGATAAGTATCCACGAGTCTAAATACATTAAACATCAAAATTAATACCATGGTTTTTAGGTCACATACTCAGGAGTATGTGAAGATTCATCTATGAAAATTTTGTTAACCGGAGCAGCAGGCTTCCTAGGTTCACATATATCTAAGAAGTTAATTGATAACAACCACGAAGTAATTGGTTTAGATGACCTATCAACGGGTTCAATTAAAAATATAGAGCAATTAATCAATCACCCAAAATATTCATTTATTGAGCATGATGTGAGAATTCCCTACCAAGCTAAGGTAGATGCAATTCTAAATTTTGCATGCCCAGCCTCTCCAGTTAATTATCAAAAAGATCCAGTTCGGACGATTGAAACAAATTTCTTAGGAATGATTAATATGCTTCACCTAGCTAATGAGACTGGAGCTAGAATAATTCAAGCATCAACTAGTGAAATTTATGGAGATCCAACTCAGTCACCACAAAAAGAGAACTACTGGGGAAATGTAAATCCAATAGGGATTAGGTCTTGTTATGATGAAGGCAAGAGAGCTGCCGAAACTTTATGTTTTGATTACCGCAGACAATATAATTTAGATACCAGGGTAATTCGAATTTTTAATACCTATGGCCCAAATATGGCTATAGGTGATGGAAGAGTTGTGAGTAATTTTATTGTACAAGCACTTAGAAATGAGCCTATAAATATTTATGGTGATGGAAAACAAACTAGATCTTTTTGTTACGTTTCAGATTTGGTGGAAGGTATCTATAAATTGTTGCAGTTAGATAAAAATCCTGAAACTCCAATCAACCTTGGAAACCCAAATGAATTTACGATTCTAGAGTTAGCTAAGGTTGTAATTGAGATAACCAATTCAAAGAGTGAAATAGTAAATAATCCACTTCCACTAGATGATCCCAAACAGCGATGCCCAGATATTTCTCTAGCAAAATCAACTCTTAACTGGAAACCCACAATTGAACTAAGAGAAGGTATTGAAAAAACTGCAGCATACTTCAAGCAAATAATATGATTAGCAAAAAAGTAACCCACTTAATTACGACAATAGAGCGCGGGGGCGCAGAAAAGCAGTTGTTAACTTTAGCTAGCGAGCAAGTCCAATCTGGGTTAAATGTAGTTGTGTTATACCTAAAGGGAAAGCCAGATTTAAGAAATGAGTTTGAAGAAGCAGGGGTTGAAGTACATAATCTACTTGTCGAGAAAAGCTTTTTAAAGCAAATCTTTTTGTTATCTAAGTACTTAAGAAAAAATCCATCACCTGTCCATGCTCATCTACCTAAGTCAGAGCTACTTGCTTCAGTAGTTATTGCAAAAAAATATTTTGTTTTTTCTCGTCATAACGCTGAACCATTTTGGCCAAGTGGTCCACGAATTATTTCCAACTTACTTTCAAAATATGTTTGTAAAAGAGCCTCCCGGGGTATTGCAATATCAAATGCGGTCAAGAGTTATTTAATTAAAAGAGGTGAGATAACAACTGGCTACACAATTGATGTAGTTTATTATGGGTTTGAAAAAGATATTTCAACTAACGCAGCAGGCTTAGGCTTAATTACAAATATTATGACTGGTCAAAGTTCAAACTATAAAATTGGCACAATTGGAAGATTAGTTCCTCAAAAAGATTACCCCACATTATTAAGCGCTTTTTCTAATGTTTTAAAAAGTATTCCTAATATAGATCTATATGTAGTTGGAGAGGGTCATTTACATAAAGATTTAATTGAATTAAGTAGATCACTAGGTATCAAAGATAAGGTCCATTGGATAGGCAAGACGGGGTACATTAAGGAATTCTTATCAAAAATTGATTTGTTTATTTTGCCCAGTAAGTATGAAGGATTTGGACTTGTTTTATTAGAGGCTATGGTCGCAAAGAAACCGGTAATTGCGGCAAATAACTCAGCAATTTGTGAAGTTTTAGGTAAAACTTATGAAGGCCTTTTCTCAACTGGGGATATAAATGCATTGGCAAAACACATAAAAGTAGCAATTAGTGATAAGAATTTTTCAGAAAGATTAGTTCAATCTTACTCAAATCAGCTTGAGTTGTTTGACTCGAGTAAAATGAATCGGAATATTGATAATGTCTACTCAAATGCTGGTTTTTAGCCTAATGTTATCTTCCAATTAGAATTCAACTATGCGCCCAACTCCATATGTAGCATCCCTTCGAATCTATGAACCAATAGACTCATTTGAAGCAGCTGATCAATTACGTTGGTCACAGATTGTTATTACTTCACCAACTAGTTGGGATGAACAAAAAAGAGCGCTGACTAGAACTATAAATAATGAGCCACCTGCGTTAAAGCTAGATGGCGCTCATGTGCTAGATCATGAAGGAAAAAGATATGTTGCTCCTTGGTCAACTACAGCTAGATGTTGGGCAGCTTTAGATGATTTTAAATACACACTTCCTGCTGATGTAATAAAGTTTTTTGTTCCACAGACTATTGAAGACTCAATTAGAAGTACTACTGAGATTGTTGAAGATAAGGTTTCACATATTCTCACCTCAACTTGGAATATTCCACCTCGTTGGTTTGCTCTCTTTCACCCAGAGGAGCGATTACGTGGTGAGAATGAAGATGGACCATTCACAATTATGCGAACCTCAATTGGTAAGGCAAAACAACGAACTACTTTTACTCATGAAGCAGTGCTTAATGCTTTTGGTTCAGGTCAGGTAGAGGCTGAGATTGCAGACCTTCTGCAATGGCTTGAGATCTTTGATAACAGCTCAATTGTGGAGCTAGATTACGGTGGCCTTGCTGTTTATTTAAATAATTTACTTATTCAAAATGGTGAGCCAGGTCTTGATGCTGACACTTCAGTTGAAGATGTGAGCACATCTATTGCAGGGCTTGCATCAGGGGATGGTGCGCTCGCGGGGCGTGGCTATGAGAGGCTAGTTTCGCGCTGGCGCAAGGTGGCCTCCCTTGAATCCGCAACATAAATGAAAGCACTTGTCCTTAAATATATTTAAAGGGATACTTAGCCCATAAGGTTTAAATCAGACAATCTGTAGGTAAATCTTTTTAATAAGATGAAAGATGAAAGATGGAGGATAAGGAAATGAGTCAAAGTAATCTCTCCCATCTTTCAGTCAGCGGTCAAGAGAATTTGCTAACTCCAGCTGAGGTTGCCGCCTTATTTCGGGTAGATCCAAAGACTGTAACTAGGTGGGCAAAGGCTGGCAAGTTAACCTCAATTAGAACTCTTGGCGGACACCGTAGGTATAAAGAGTCTGAGGTTAGAACTTTACTTAAAGTGATAACTGAAAATAATACAGGTGGTAAGTAAATGAGTGCGGAAAACAAAAAAATAGATGAAAATGATCCAAAGGCCAAAATGCTAGCTGCTCTTTCTAAAAAACAAAAAGGTGGCAATGTTGGTAAATCTAGTGGGCCAAGTTCTGGATCAAAAGTTGGTTCTGGTCAAACTGGTGGCACTGCGCCAAAGATGCACAGGCGAAAAGCCGGCTCAGCATAAAAACAAAGATTTTTAATGCATATACCTAATAATCAATTTTTCACATTATTTGTTATTTCTTACGTGTTAGTTGGTGTGCTCACACCACTAATGCGAAAAATCGCTGTATCAAAAAAAATATTTGATAATCCAAATTCAGCACATAAATCTCATACAAAGCCAATTCCCTATCTTGGTGGCGTTGCTATTATTTTTGGAGTAGTAATTACTTCATACCTAACTCTGTTTTTATCTCCATTTACAGCAAATAATTTTTGGCTTGCAACATCAGTACTGGCCCCAGCTATCGCACTAGGGATGATTGGGCTCTGGGATGACATAAAAAACTTAAACCCATTACCAAGGTTTATTGGCCAAAGTATTGCTGGATTGGTAATTGCAGCAATACTTATTTCGAGCGGTAATCTCGGCAACCCAACCGGCTTAGTATTAATTGATATTTTAATTTCAATTATTTGGGTGGTTGGAATATGTAATTCAATCAACTTTTTTGACAACCTAGATGGCGGGGCTTCCGGTACGGTTGCCATATCAGCGGTGGTATTAACATACCTAGCTTTAAGTACAAATCAATCTTTTATTGCAGCGTTATCCTTAGTAATCGCTGGGTCAACACTCGGGTTTTTAATCTGGAATAAAACTCCTGCCAGAATCTATATGGGAGATGCAGGGGCACTCTTCTTAGGAGTTTTGATTGCCACCTTAACAGTTAGGTTTGAACCAAAAACTGAAAGCACACTTGGCTCATTTGCAACACCTCTACTTCTTCTTGCAATTCCAATTCTTGATACAACTGTTGCTGTTTTATCACGGCTGCGGCGGAAAATTTCGCCCTTTCAAGGTGGCCGTGATCATTTATCTCATCGTTTAGTTAGAGCAGGTTTCTCCAGGAAATTGTCTGCAATCATACTTTGGAGCTTAACTGGCCTATTTGGAATTTTTGCCGTTTTAATCTCACTGCCAAATAGTGGGTATGAACCAATAATTCTTTTAGTCGCGCTATTTTTTTGGCTAATATTTTTCCTATATTTTTTTAGAGCAAAAGATAGTTAATGATTTTAAAGAATTGACTTTTTAAACACAAAATATTTTAAAGCAACGAAACTTAATGGCGCAATTATTGGAATTGGTGTTAACTTTGCAAGTTTTGGATCTAGACCAGCGGTAATTAGAGCTTTAAGTATCAAAGTATTTAGGCTCCAAAAAGTAATTAGATTTATTAGGTATTTTATACCTGTCTTTGTGTGATCTGTTTGGCTTCTAAATGACCAAAAGTAATGAGCGCTGTAGTTAAAACTAATTGAAATTAAACCAGAAATGAAGTTTGCTATTAATACAGAAGTTATTACCGAATATGCCAATACAAAAATTACATAGTCCATAATTGTAGTTGTCACTCCAACTAATGCCCATCGCCAAAGCGCCCCATATTTGGTAATCAAGGTCGACAGCTTTTGCATAATTTCGACCCCCCCACTAGAAATTGTGGCTGAGGCCGGGATCGAACCGGCGACCTAACGATTTTCAGTCGTTCGCTCATACCAACTGAGCTACTCAGCCATACTTTTAGTGTAGTAGATTTCTCATTAAACTTCGAATAAACCTAAACACTCCTGATTTTGAACCACGATCTAACTTTCTAATAAGTGAATAGCGAGATAAATTATGTGCATTCCATGAAAAATTAGTCATATTAGGTACTATAAATAATTTACCCCCAAATAAAACTATTTTTTTATTTAGTATCACATGTTCACTGGAATCATAATTATTTACAACTGCAGAGTAATCAAAGCTTTTAAAAATATTAGTTCTATAGATTCCTAGCCCACCAAACGCAGAATCAACCTCAATCAATGCAGATTTTTTTGGTATTCGCTTCATTTTAGACCAAATAGCAATTTCTTTGGCTACTTTTCTACCATACTGATTGGCTAAAAACTCATACTCTTCAAAACAATTAACTTCACACCACCCTCTACTCCTTAGGGCATAGATGTCATAATACAGCCCACTTTGATTGGCAAATAATCCACTCCACTTTTTATCATCAATCATATCTTTTAGTACTCTTAAATCTAAATTAGTATTTTTTATATCAAAATCGACTATTACTGTAAATTCACATTTTTTGTATTCAAAATTATTTCTTATTTGTTCAACGTAAACATTTCTACAATATGTAAGCCTTTCAATGCGATTTGGAATTTTTGGTTGTAATTTACCTAAGCTTACGTATCTGAAGTTACTATTATTTTGAGAAATATCTGAAAGTTTTTCTAAGGTTTCATCAGTCGAATCTGATTCAACTATAAAAAAGTATACCTTCGAGAAAGTTTTTTTCAATTCTTTTTCAAGGCGCAATATTTCACTCGGGAGGCGTTTTGAAGTATCTCTTGCCAATCCTGTGACTAGCACCTCCGTATTTTTGTGCATTTATTGCCCCCCACTAAATTATGAACGCGACCCAGACGGGACTTGAACCCGCGACCTCCGCCGTGACAGGGCGGCGCGCTAACCAACTGCGCTACTGGGCCAACTTTTACGGAACTGAAGATTACTTCAGTTCCATAGCGTCCCCAACGGGATTTGAACCCGTGTTAACGCCGTGAAAGGGCGACGTCCTAGGCCACTAGACGATGGGGACAGTGGAAGATAAGAGTATCGGTTGATACTGTTCCGGCAAAACTAGTTAAGGCTAATTGGGCAACTCGGCACATTTAAGTGGAAGAATTGTGCGTATGAGCAAGATTTCTAAATTCTCCACAACTGACATAAAAAATGCTGCTTCTTTACTTAAGGATGGTAATTTGGTTGCATTTCCAACTGAAACTGTTTATGGTCTTGGAGGGGACGCAGAAAACAAAGATGCTGTTGCTAAAATTTATCAAGTTAAAGGCCGGCCAGTAGACCACCCATTAATTATCCATATCTCAGCTGCAGAGTACATGACCAAATGGGCTAGAGACTTTCCTGAATATGTTTTAGGTCTAGCATCGGCATTTTGGCCAGGGCCTATGACTTTAATTTTACCAAGAACTAGTACTGCCAAAGATTTTATAACTGGCGGTCAAGATAGTGTTGCAATTCGAGTCCCTTCGCATGTTATAGCACAAGCGCTACTTAAAGAGTTTGAAAATCGTGGCGGTATCGGAATTGCTGCGCCAAGTGCAAATAGATTTGGCGCCGTTTCTCCAACTACAGCAAACGCAGTAAGTTCTGAACTAGGCCAGTATCTAAGCAGTAATGATTTAATTTTAGATGGTGGTCAATGCATTATCGGAATTGAATCTACTATTATAGATTGTAGGCAAGCATTACCAATAATTCTACGCCCTGGTAAAGTTACACAGGAAATGATCGAAGAGCTTCTAAATATTAAGATTAATTTAGATAATTCAGTAAACAAAATAAAAGCACCAGGGCTATATGAATCTCACTATGCACCAAAAGCAAGAATTTTTCTCACCGGATTACCAAGAGTGGGAGATGGGTATATCGCTCTCTCCCATTTGCCAACCCCAGAAGGAGCTGTAAGACTAGCTAGCCCAAATAATAACGAAGAGTACGCCCAAATTCTTTATATGGCACTGCGATCTGCAGATAGCAAAGGGATAGAAAAAGTAGTTGTAACTCCACCTATTGGCAAGGGAGTTGCGATAGCAATAAACGATCGCTTAAAAAAAGCAGCTTTTCTTCAGTAGTAGGATATATACGAATTTGTTTGAGACTAGAATTGAGTAGATTATGGTCTCGAGTAAAAAGTTGATAAATTAGTATTGTATTTGTAACGCTGTGGGGCCTTTAGCTCAGTCGGTAGAGCAACAGACTTTTAATCTGTGGGTCGTCGGTTCGATCCCGACAGGGCCCACTTTAATATTTTAAACTTGTACCTTTGAAACGAAATTTGATATATTTTAGATCATTAATTTATTAGGAGCTAATGAAATTTTTTATTAAAGAATGGGCAAAAAGAAATAAAATAAACCCAAGATACACCTGGATAATTTCAAGAATTGAACTTTTTTACTTGTTTATCAGATTTAGATATGACCAAATAAAAACAAATTATTATTTAAAAAGTAAGTGGACTTCAATTAATGATGGAAAATTGCCAATAAAAAACATTACTGAGCTGATTCCACCTAGTTTAGAATATTATGTATATAACCCAACATTAACTTTAGATAAAGATAACGAATTACTCTTTTTCGCACGATTGACGAACAGGTCAAATATACCAAAAGTAGACTTTTGGCAACGTGGCCTAAAAAGAGATTCTGCAGACTTTTCACTAGATGGGGTATGTTCATTTAAAGTCACTGAAAACTATAAATTATCTGACTTTCAAATAGTTGTTAATCCAACACCAATTCCAAATTTTCAAGATCCAAAAGCAATTTTAGTTGAAGGTACACATCTGCTATTCGGTAATTATATTGTTAAAGAAGCGAGTGGATCTGACCGAACATTTATCAGTAAAGTAGCGTTTTATAATACCAAAAATCAAGAATTTGAAATTTTAGAAAGTCCTTTTAATAAAAATATTGAAAAAAATTGGATTCCATTTAAGATAAATAATAGTATCTTGAGTTTAATTTATCAATGTAAACCGCTTACGATTCTGGATTATAGTTTCAATTCAAAAAAAATAGAATATAGAATTTTAGACGATAAAGTTGATCTTGATTATCATGGAGGCTCACAATTTGTAAAAATTAGTGAGGATAGTTACCTTAGAATTGTCCGTAGTAAATTTCAATTCCCTAAACTGGGACTTGTCCAACTTTCATATGCAATGATTCATAATAGCAGCTTGCATATTAAATTTATAAGTAAGCCTTTTATATTTAAAAAATTTGGATTTGAAATATGTAATGGATTAATAATTGTCGGAGACAAGCTTGTTTTTGCATGGGGTGAAGATGATTTAAAAATGTTCACAGGGGAAATACCAATTGTGGAATTCTTAGAATGGATCTATGATAAGAATAATATCAAAAAGTCATCTGTTAATATTTTTTCTATTAAGTAGTAAAATACATGATACTTACGTGCTTCGATTTTTAGATTAAGATATCTATTTCAGAGTAAATAGTAGTTTATTTCTTGATATTGAAAATAATTGGGTACTTTTAAGTTTTAAGGTATTTTTGTCACCTCTTGCAACCAATTGTGGACAAATTTTCGTTTCTGTTATGATTCACCATAGAGATTTGGTTATTGGTTACGAGTGCTAGCGGATTTGTTTTTGGGCAAACTGTCCGCGATAGTTTCCGGGATCGGGTATTATGTCCGATTTGTCCTATAACCACGACAATTAAGGTGCGTATTCGTAGAGGTGAATAGAGGCAGCGACGGCTGACTCTGTAATACAAAACCGGTAATAAGGGGCAAAACAAAATGGCATTTAAGGCCAAAAAATCTAAGGCAGTTGAGTCTTCAACTCCTGCGTCTTGGAGCGTTGCCCAATTTTCATCCTTTTACACACAAAACCGATCTGAGCTAATTGCCCATGCCAATCGGATTGTTAAAGATAAGGCAAAGGCTGAAGAGATCACACAAGAGGCGCTAGTTAAGTTCATGCTAGCTGCCCCAGAGCTATCAAGTGATGATCACGCTCTTTCCTATCTACACCGCACAATTGAGAACCTATGCATAGATCTATTCCGTGTTGAAAACCGCAGGCCAAATCTTGTAGCCCTAGATGATGCAACGGCTGAGGTTGAATCTACCTGGCAGGTCTCTGGTGATCACTCACAAGCTATTTCATCTGCAGAGGATGCTGCAATTATTCGTCAAGCACTTTCCTTGCTATCTCCAGCAGAGCGTGCTGCTCTAGTTATGTGGGAGGTTGAAGGTCGCTCAACTGCAGAAATTGCAAAAGAGCTTGGTATTAAAGAGTCTGCTGTTCGCCACACAGTCTCTCGCGCCCGTGCCTCACTACGTAAGGTTTTATCTGAGCTTGTTATTGATGAAGAGCGTGGCCTGACCGCATTAGACCTTCTTTCTACAACTTATAAGAAGGCAGCAGAGCTTGCTGGTAAATCATCAAAGATTGCACTTACCTTCATTCTTGTTTTAACCGCTTTCCTTGGTCTTAATTCACTAACTGGTAATGAACCAAATACATCTTTAATTACTACTTCATCATCTCAACTTTCTTCTGATCAAGATATGCCAGCACCTACTGAAACCCAAGTAGCACCTGTTGTTAAAGTTGTAAAGCCAGCTACAACAAAAAGTATTTCAAATGAGGATCTATCACTTCACATGCAGTTAGCAGTTGATCAACTAGAGACAACTGTTTTAATGCTTCAAGTTTTAGATCAAGCAGATGGTGGGCCAGCTCCTACCGAATAAATAGATTTCCATATTCTGGCGGCATTACACGTGTGTGCCACAAGGAAATGGAATTAGAAGGTCGAGAGATCTTCGAGCCAGATTCAGGAAATTCCTGATTCTGACTAACGAAAGGAAACAAATGTCGAAATCGACACTACGCAAGCGTTTATCGCTTGTTGTAATTTCAGCACTAACCGCAGGAACGCTTTCTGTTGCTTCTGCACCAGTAGCTTCTGCGCACGGTGCAGTTGATGCCACCAATATAGTAGCAACCCAAGGAACCGTAAACGGTTCTTTGTTTGTTGCAACTAAATTAACAACAACCACAACTACTGTGGCTGCCGGCAGCGCAGTAGCATTAGCAGCAGATACTATTGGAGTAGGCGCTACTTCAAGAGGCCTACTTGCAAAAGACACCTCAAGCGGTACAGCACAAACAGCTACAGTGCTTGCTGGTTCAGTGCTTTCACTTTACGCATTTGTAAATACAGCAACAGCATTCACAGTGACTGGTGGAACGCTTTCAAGTGTTTTTGGTGGCTTAGTAGGTCAAACAAGTGTTTATGCAAATAACCTTCAATCTGCTATGACAAATCTTGCACCTGTGACTGCAACCGGTACGGCTGCGCAATGGACATTGCCAACCACGCCTGGTACCTACACAGTTAATTTATTAACTGGCTGGATTTTAGTTGGGTCAACTCCAACTCAACCTTCATACTCAGTAGGTTTACCACAAACTCTTGCTGGAGCGATTGCAGTTACTGTAGTTGCTGCATCAGCTGGAGGAACTTATAATGCTGCTAACAGTGCATGTAATACTGCAGCTGGTACAACAGCATTTTCCTCTGGTGTGTATCCAACTGGAATCGATTCAACTGCCACCAAATCTAATGGTGATGTATGGTCTATCGATTACTCATTAAGAGATGCATATAACGTTGCACTATCAGCAGGCGCACTTACTGCAACTGCTACTAACGGTGCATTTATTAACTTCGGTACCTCAGGTACAACTCCAACTGCAGGAACGACATCAACTATCGTTTCTACTTCAATGGGTTCTACAACAGTACGTGTTGATCAACCAACAGCTGGTGCACCATTAACTACAACTGTAACTATCAGCTTCAATGGAGCTGTAATTTGTACTAAAACAGTTACCATTCGCGGTACTGTTGATAAGTTAACAGTTGCTAATGTTGGAACACAAGATCTAAGTGGTTCAGCAGGATCTGAGCAGTGGATGTACCAAGAGATTGGTTTATGGAGCGCTGGTCTATTCACAGTTCTAGCAACCGATAGTGCAGGAAATATTGTTGCAACTCCTACATCACTTGGAGCACTCTCAATGGATTCAGCTACTACGACTCCAACGATTCAAGGGTTAACTTTCCCAAGACCTTCTTCAAGCAATAGCTCCACATCAACATCTCGATTCACATTGGGATCATTTACATGTGGTGCAATTGCTGGTAGTGGATCTCCAGTTGTTGTATTTACAGCATCAGCTACTGGAAAAATTACAAAATCGGCACCATTTACAGCCCGATGTGCAGATGATGCTTCTACATATACAGCATCATTTGATAAGGCTACTTACAACAATGGCGATATTGCAACTTTAACAGTTCAGTTCCTGGACTCAAAGGGCAATAAAGCACAGAACGCAACCGCTTATGGTGCGTCAAGCATTACTGTACCAATGATGACAGCAGTTTCATCAGCTTCAGCAACATCAGTTACTAAAGCAGATGGAACTTTGGCACTGACTTATACAGTTGGGCTAGCAGCAGCAGCTGCAACGGCTGGTACATACGCAGGTGTTGTTACTTTCACAACACCAGCCTTGGGCACAACTCAAGCGCTTAAGTACTCAATTGTTGATCAAGCTGGAACGGTTTCAAATGCAGATGTTCTGAAGTCAATCGTTGCGTTAATTGCATCGATTAACAAGCAGATTCAAGCATTACAGAAACTGATCCTACAGCGTAAATAAATAGGGTACAGAAACGGGTGTAGGGAATATTCCTACTCCTGTTAGAAAATCCTCCCCCTTCTTTTGTGAAGGGGGAGGATTTTTTTATTAGTTTGGGTTCAGTTGATATCAAGATTTAAACTATTCTTAGTATAATGATGGCATGAAGCAACTCGAAAAGAATTTTAACTTCGATGTGATACTTTATTTTGCAGTAATGGTGACGTTGGCGCTTACTCCAATGTTTAATAGTGATTCTTTAATCATTCCAAAATTAGTTTTATTATTTGCACTGGGAATGTTTATGCTACCCAAAGTCTTAGAAAATTATAAATATATGTACCATGATAAAAAGTTAAGGCTACTTGCTGTCCTTGCAATTATATTTATTCTACAAATGATATTTAGTATGTTAGGCAGCAGTACTCCTTTCGAACAACAGTTTTTTGGCAGAACAGGTCGAGGATTGGGGTTCATAACATATTTTTCATTAATTATCATTTTATTAGCTTCAGCAATATTTATAAAGAAATCAGGCCTAAACAAACTTTTATTTTGGTTAGTAATTTCCTCAGGATTAACATCTTTATATTCATTAATGCAAAGATTTGGCTTAGATATTTTTGAATGGGAAACAAAGACAAACGGAATAATCGGCACCTTAGGAAACCCCAATTTTCAGGGTAGTTTTGCGGCAATGGCACTTGTTCCAGCATTAGTTTATTTTTGGAGTCCAAGAACTTCTCGTGTTAATTCAATAGGTTTTAGTTTTATACTCTTAGTTACTATTATTGTTTGCCAATCAACTCAAGGATACATCGCCGCGCTTGCCTCGATTTCAATTTACCTTCTAATTTATGCATGGTATAGAGGAAAACCTCTATTTTATACCTTATTAACTCTTGTGTTTTCAGGGGGGTTAGTAGCACTTGCTGGAATGTTAGACAAGGGTCCGCTAGCAACATATCTGTATAAAGTTTCAGTGCAGTCTAGAGGTGAAATGTGGAGAACAGCATTTAATGCAGCAAACAATAATCCAATTCTAGGTACTGGAATTGAGTCTTTTGGTGATTTTTCTTTGCTCTACAGAGACCAAAAAACGGCAAATGGAATTGCAGAGTTTACCGACAATGCTCATAATTTCTTTTTGCAGTTTGCTGCAACGGGCGGTTACGCACTAGCTTTGGCTTACCTCGCAATTGTCGTATTAAGTTTATACAGTTTTATCAAATTGCAAAGAGAAAAAAATGATTTTGATAAGAATTTAGCGGCTATTTTTTCTGCTTGGTTATGTTTTCAACTTCAATCAATAATTTCACCAGCATCAATTTCAACTTTAACTTGGAATTTTATTATTTGTGGTTCATTAATTGGATTAAGTGCACAGAATTCGACCACAAATGAGAGTAAATCTCTCAAGCCGAAGCGCTTCACAAAAGTATTTAGCTACCTCTTAATATTGTCGAGTATTTTTATAACCTATCCATTATTTAATAGTGACCGATTAGCTCTTAAGTCAATTAGAACAGGAGACGGTGATTTAGCAATAGTTGCAGCAAAGTCGTACCCAGAATCGGTTATTCGGTATTCAAGAATTGGTACTACATTGTTAACCTCAGGTTTGTATCCTCAATCCCTCGATGTTGCAAGATCTGCAGTGAAATTTAATCCTAACGCTATTTCCGCCTGGATTCTTGTTCTAGTCAATGAAAGTGCGCCAATTAGTGAAAGACAAAAAGCTAAAAATGAAATTTTAAGATTAGATCCGTTTAATAAAGAAGTTAAACAGTTTATATTATGATGCAACTTACGCTATTTATATATAGATCTCATATTATGCTTAGAACTTATACTTAATGAATTTAAGTGTTATAGGTCAGGGTTATGTTGGGCTTACAGTAGCAATTAGTGCCGCTGAAAATGGCCATAGGGTTATTGGTTTGGATTTGAATGAATCCTTGGTAAGTGATTTATTAAAAGGACGTAGTTATGTTCCAGGTATTGATGAAGAGCGACTGCTTCCACTAATCAAATCCAGGGCATATTTCCCAACAACTGATGAAAAAAGTCTAGAAAATTCAGAGGTTATTATTATCGCAGTACCAACACCTCTTGATTCAATGAGAAATCCCGATCTTTCATATTTAGTGGCAGCAACTAAACTTATTGCTAAGAATGTAAATAGAAGCGCGCTTGTTGTTAACGAAAGCACATCTTATCCTGGTACTTTGAGAAACTTTATCAAACCGATACTTGATGAAGCTTCGAATCAAAAGTTTCTATTTGCAGTAGCGCCGGAGCGGGTTGACCCAGGAAATTTAGAATGGAACCTCAGAAATACACCAAGGGTAATTTCAGGGTTAAATGATGAGGCTACATCAGAGGCGATTAAATTTTACTCTACATTTTGTTCTAGTGTTTATAAAGCACCAAATCCGGAAGTTGCTGAAGCATCTAAACTTTTAGAGAATACCTTTCGACAGGTAAATATTGCACTCGTAAATGAATTTTCAGAAATCGCAAATCTAATTGGTTTCTCAGCCAGCGAAGTAGTAAAAGCAGCCTCTACTAAACCTTTCGGCTTCATGCCTTTTTTCCCCAGCATTGGGGTTGGTGGACACTGCATACCCGTAGATCCGAGCTATTTACGTTATGCGGCTAGTCAGTTTGGATCAATCACAAAATTTATTGACTTAGCGAATCAAATAAATCTTTCGATGGCTAATTCAGTAGCATTAAGAATACAGAACCAGTTTAATGGTGAATTAAAAGGTATTAATATTCAACTAGCAGGAATTGCATATAAGCCAGGGGTGCCTGATTTAAGGGAATCTCCAGCCTTGCTTCTAATGGAAGAACTATCAAAGCTTGGAGCCAAGGTGATCTGGTGTGACCCATTAGTTAGCGAATTTAACACTTCAAAGAGTATGCCCTTGGATCCAAATATTGACCTTGGACTGATTGTAACGCCTCATGAAAATATTGATTTCTCGATTTGGAAAAATGCAGGAACTAGGGTCTTTGATTTATCACCAGATAGAAAATCTTATGGTTGGCCTAAGTTTTTTTAATTAGACTATCAGCAACATCAGAGATGATTTTATCTAAAGCATTTTCTGGTCTCCAATT
>Ga0209355_1001151_pt1 | contig 15213 bp, 12 predicted proteins | sample LauGreSBDMM110SN_3_FD_187563 | JGI IMG/M metagenome (GOLD analysis project Ga0209355, IMG submission 187563) | Freshwater lake microbial communities from Lake Michigan, USA - Sp13.BD.MM110.SN (SPAdes) (version 2) | ecosystem: Environmental > Aquatic > Freshwater > Lake | place: Lake Michigan...
TTTCTCAGCGCGGCAAACAACGCACGGAGGTCTAGGCACAAACCGTCTGTTCTTTATTGACGCGCCAGGTAAACGCCGCCGACCACCATGGCCATACCGGCCAGCGCCAGTTGCGAAAAGGCTTCGCCGAACAATGCCCAGCCGACCACAGCGGTACACGGCGGCACCAAGTAAAACAAACTGGCCACATTCACCGCTGTGCTTTGCCGAATCAGCCAGTTCAGCAAACTGACAGCACCTACCGACAACACCAGCACCAGCCAGGCCAGCGCAAACACCAGTTCGCCGTCCCAGTCCAGCCGGCCGGTTTCAAACCACCAGGCGCAGAGTCCGGTCAGCACAACCGTCGGTACAAACTGCGCGATGACGCCGGTACGCCAGTCAAACTTCGGGCAAAAACGCTTTTGGTACAGCGTACCGCCGGTGATGCCCAGCAAAGCCAGCACCGCAAACATCAAGGCCGCGGCACCAAAGCCCGCGCCTATCTTGTTGGCCACCACCAGCGCCACGCCCGACAGTCCCAGCAACAAGCCGATCCACTGACGCGGACGCACAGATTCGCCCAGCAACCAGCCTGCCCCCGCTGCGGTCAGCAAAGGCTGCACGCAGACCACCAGCGCGGCCACACCGGCCGGCAGGCCCAAAGAAATGGCAATGAACACGCCGCCCAGGTAGACACCGTGCAATAACAGCCCCGCCATGCCAATGTGACACCAGGCGCGCCAGCCCTGCGGCCAGGGCGCGCGGCTTGCCAGCGCAATCACAAGCATCAAGGCCATCACCAGCAGATAACGCACAAACAAAAAAGTCAAAGGCTCGGTATGCGGCATGCCCAGACGGGCACCGATGAAACCGGTAGACCACAACAGTACAAATAGCAAAGGAAAAAAACGGTGGTAGCGCGCAAGCATGCAATATGAGTAGAAGGAGTCAGACAAGGGCTTACAAAGCCATCAACAGCCACTGTAACAGCGCTGAAACACGCGCAGGTTCTTGCGTCACGCAGAGAAAGTAAACTTGTTCTCGCACTTTGTCTCCTGCCCCGCATGGCCGATCCATTTCCGGCCACCCCGACACCACCGGGCATTCTTGCCCCTGAAAAAAACAGCCATGACCTTGTTTCAACCCTTGCATCTTGAAGGTGCGCCCAATTTCCGCGATCTGGGCGGCTATGCCAATATCCACGGTCAAACGCTCAAGCACCAGTTGATTTACAGGTCTGACCATCTGGGAAAGCTGACTGGCGACGACATCAAGCACTTGCAAACCCTGAACACCCGTCCCTGGCTGGTACTGGATTTCCGGGGCGTAGAAGAACGTTTGTTACATGCTTGTACCTTGCCCGATGCCAAAGTGCTCTCTTTGTCCATAGAACCGACCGTGGTGCAAACACTGACCGATTTGCTGGCCAGCGGCGTGGCGGTGTCTTCGCAGAAAACCGTTGAATTGATGCAAGACACCTACAGCAACTTCATTCTTCAGCATTCCCACCGGTTTTCTGAATTTTTCGACGCCATTCTTTCGCACCCTGAATCCACGGTGGTGTTTCATTGCACCGCAGGCAAGGACAGAACCGGCATGGCAGCCACTTGCTTGTTGCACGCGTTGCAAGTACCCATGGAGACTATTTGGCGTGACTACATGGTCACCAACGAACGTTTGCGGCACATGCCTTTTTTTGAAGCCGCCCCTGAGGTCGCGCGGGCGCTGCAAACCGTACAGCCCGAATTTTTACAAGCGGCCCTAGATACGATTACTCAGACACATGGCCATTTGGACACTTACCTGGACAAGGCTTTGGGTCTTGACACACAAAAAAGAAAAGCGCTGGCAGAACGCTTCCTCGCCTGAGATGGCGAAAAAAGACAAAGTCAGCGAAACCCCGGCGATTGCGCTGCTGCGCCGGCACGGGGTGGTCTTCACCGAACATATTTACGACTACCTGGAACACGGCGGTGCGCAGCACAGCGCAGAAGTTTTAAGCATGGATGCTTTTTCAGTGGTCAAGACCTTGATCATGCAAGACCAGGACGCCAAACCGCTGGTGGTATTGATGCATGGAAACCGCAAGGTATCGACAAAAAACCTGGCCCGCCAATTGGGACTGAAATCGATAGAGCCGTGTACGCCTGAAGTGGCCAACCGGCACAGCGGTTACCTGGTCGGCGGTACCTCGCCGTTTGCCACGCGCCGCGACATGCCGGTGTTTATCGAGCAAAGCATTCTTTCTTTGCCGCGCATTTGTATCAATGGCGGCAAGCGCGGTTATTTGATCGGTATTGAGCCTCAGGTGTGTGTGCAATTGCTGAACGCCAAACCGGTCCACTGTGCGTTGATCGAATAAACCGGCTCAGTGCGGAATCTCGCCCAATACGGTACAGCGGCGTATCACCCGCTTTTGGGTGAATGGATCGTAAGTCGTCGCTTTGTGCATCAGGCAACGGTTGTCCCAGATCAGCAATTGATGCACTTGCCATTCGTGTTCATAAATCAAATCGGCTTGCAACGCGAAGCTGTTCAATTCCTCGATCAGCTTTCTGCCTGCTTCATAGTCCATGCCAACAATGTATTGGGCGTGGTCACCCAGGTACAAACATTTGCGGCCCGTTTCAGGATGCGTTCTGACCACCGGGTGATCCACCGGCGGGGCTATTTTTCTCTGCTCATCGGTCATGGGGTTTTCAGCGTGCCTGCGGGTGCGCGAAAAATCCAGGTTGTGTACAGCCCTCATGTCGGCAATGCGTTGTTTCATTGACGCGTCCAGGCGCTCGTAAGCGCCGTACATATCGCAGAAATGGGTTTGACCGCCCTGCCCGGGTTCAGGCATGACTTCACCGTAAATCAAGGTGGCATGACCAGTGACCCGCAGCCAGGAACCGTCGGTGTGCCAGGCCAGCGTGCCTCTGTCCGGGTGTTTGCCGTTAGGCAATCCTTGCTCATTCAAATTGGAAAGCCTGTAAATCTCGGGCAAGCCTTCGGTGTGGTACTGGTTCATGACGTGTATTTGCACCTCACCGAAACCGCGCGCCAGTTGTACCTGTTGTTCAGGGGAAATATGCTGGGCTGAAAACACCAGCACCTGGTAGTGCAAAAAAGCCCGGTGAACCGCTTGCAGCGTATCTGCAGACAAGTCTGTAGAAAAATCAATGCCGCTGATTTCAGCGCCCATGTGAGGCGTCAAGGCCCGCACTTGAAAAGGCCAAGCAGTGCTTGCTTCAGCGTTAGAGGCACTATGCATGTTCACTCCTTATTTGATACCGGACAGACCGGGTAGCAAGCCTTTTTCCTGCAAGGACTGAATGCGCTCATCCGGGTAATGCAATACATCGTGCAATATGTCCATCGTATCTTGACCGATGCGCCAAGGCGCGTTCACAGGCGGTGCAAGCGGTGCACCGTCGACATGGAAAGGGGCAGCAGTCACCTTGACACCGCCGGGTCTGGCGGGGTGTTGAATGACCGGAAACGCCTGCCTGAGTTGCAAATGCGGGTGATTGACGATGTCTTCGGGCTGCAGCATGGGCACGGCCGGAAAACGTTCTGCCGAGAGCAGGGCCATGACTTCGTCAACAGAATCAAACTTATCAAGCCAGGCGTAAATGATCTCCAGCACCTGAGGCCAGTTTTGCCGTCTGGCCGGACCGGTTAAAAAGCGTTCGTCGGCGGCCAGATCGGGGCGGTTCATGATGCGTATCAATTTCTCCCACATGCCGGGTGCGCCGCCGATTTGCATGGCAAGGTGTTTGCCGCCGACCGGGTGAATCACCATGCTGGGCCGGGGTTGCCGGGTGGCCTCGTGGCCGTTCAACAAAGCCGCATAACTCACGTCGTCGGCGCAAATCAAGCACTCGAGCATAGACACATCCAGGTAAGCGCCTTGACCGTTTTTGGCCTTGCGCAACAAAGCCGCGCACACCAGACCGAAGGCGTGGGCACCGGCCAGCACATCAGCGGCTTGCAAATTGGACACACGCGGCGGGTGCAAACCGGCGCGCTCCAACTCCATCATGCCGGAGAACGCGTTGATCAAATGCGCATAAGCCTGGGTCTGGCGCAAGGGTCCGGTCTGGCCGAACCCGGAGATAGAGCAGTACACCAGATCGGGCTTGATGGCTTTGAGGCTGGCGTAATCCAGTTTGTATTTGGCCATGACGCCGGGCGAGAAATTCTCGACCACTACATCGCATTGCAACACCAGGTCTTTGACGATGTCCAATGCTTCGGGCTGGGTGAAGTCCAGTGCAATGCTTTTTTTGCCTGCGTTGACCCGCGCGAAATAAGCGCTTTGGTCTGCGGCGTCATCGTTCATCTGCGGAATGATGTAGCGGATCTCATCACCCTCGCCCGGCTTTTCGATTTTGTACACATCCGCGCCCAAGTCTGACAGCAAACGGGTGCAGTACGGCCCGGACAGCACACGGGTGAAATCGCAAATTTTGTAGCCTTGCAGCAGTTGCCGGGTATCCGTTGTGCTCATGGTGTGTTCTTTGTGTAAAACCGTTTAAGCGTCGCCCCAAGGCAGCACCAGCGGTTTGATTTCATTGCCTGCCGACATACCTGCCAGCGCTTCGTTGATGGTACCTAAGCCGTAGCGGTTGGTCAGCATGCGTCCAAACGGCAGGCTGGACTGATGCCGGGAGATGAATTCCAAGGCCTTATGGTAGTGGCTGATATCGGCAGAAATCGAACCTTGTAAATGCACGTTCTTCAAAGTGATGAGCGAGGGTTGAAACTCGATCTTGCCTTTGCTGGTCTGCCCGGCCACCATGTAACGTCCGCCGCTGCGCACCAGATCCATGCCTTCAGCGAATGCACCGGGCACCCCGGAAAAATCAAACACGATGTCGCCGCCGCGTCCTTGCGTCAGTTCTTTCACGCGCGCTAGCCGCGCGCCAGCGTCCATGCCGGTGACAGACAAGACTTCATCCGCACCAAAGTCGGTGGCCAGCGACAGCCGTTGCTCGGGCGCACCTATGGTGATGACTTTTTTGGCGCCGCGTATGCGCGCCACGCCGGTGGCGAGTATGCCCAGCGGCCCGGCCCCTTGAATCACCACAGTGTCTGAAGGTGAGATATCGCCTATCTGATCAAACGCATTCATCACCGAGCGAAACGCGCAACTCGACAAACTGGCCAGCGTGCTGTCCACATCGTCCGGCACTTTGACGCGGCCCGAGGTCGGCAACACATACCCGTACTCGGCAAATCCGCCCATCAAAAACGGGTGCTTCTCCATGCTCTCGTACATGTACATGCGTTTGTTGATGCACAAATACGGTTGCTTGGCCTGGGTGCATTGAAAGCAGTGGCCGCAATAGGAATGCGCCCAGATCACGCGGTCGCCAACCTTGACTTGCTGGCCCATGGAATCGATATTGGCGTTGGGTCCGACTTCAATGACACGACCCACCATTTCATGACCGAGTATGACCGGCAGATTCACTTTGATGGCCAAGGCACCGTGCGCCAGGTGCACATCGGTGCCGCAAATCGAACAGACTTCGATCTTCACCAGCAAGGCACCGGCTTCGAGTTCGCGGGGCACTTGCACTTCTTCGACAGCCAAGGGCTTGCCGAATTCACGCAACACGGCGGCTTTGGCGTATTCAGGACGTTTCATAGGAGTCAGATTTCTTTCACAGACACAACTGGAATGACCGGTATGCTTGCTCTGCCCTGTTTGATCAACGGCAGACAACGCTTGGGGTCCTGGTAAATGGAGACACAGTCCAGGCATTGGAAGCACTCGCTGTAATCAACCTTGCCGGTGTCTTCAATCGCCTGGTATTCACATTTGTAGCGGCAAGACTGACAAGGCGTGCCGCATTCATTGCGTCGAGGTATCCATGACCAGCGCTGTAAAAAATTCACCGAAGCCAGCGCCGCGCCCAAGGGACAGATGTAGCGGCAATAACCACGGTAAACAAACACACCAAGCGCCAGGCACAACAAGGCCCACAATACAAACGGCCACTCGCGATCAAAGTACAAGCTGATGGCGGTTTTGAAAGGCTCGACCTCTATGGCAATTCGTGCAAAAGAAGGTGCAGTAAAAATCGATACCAAAATCGTTGCCAGCACGCCGTATTTCAACCATTTCAACTGGCGGTCCAGCGCTGCGCGCAAACGTCTTTGCTGCAAACCTGCGGCATTGGCGATGAGGCTGATCAACTCCTGCAAAGCGCCGAAAGGACACAACCAGCCGCAAAACGTACCGCGCCCCCAAACCAGCAAAGTCCCGGCGACAAACACCCACAGAATCACGGTGATCGGGTCGTTCATCAAAAAGCTTAAATCGCCGCCGGTGCTCAGTGATTCAATCGCGCCTGTGATGTTGATGATGCTGAGTTGCCCTTGTGCATACCAGCCTATGAAGCCAACGGTAAACACCAAATAAGCGCTGCGCAATATACGCAGCCGTGTGTCCGTGGCGCTCATGCGTTTTTGAGCGATCAACCCTGTGGTGAGAACGACCAAACCCAACAACAAAACAGCAATATCAACCCGCCGGGATTGCCAGACCTGCAGCCACTCATGCCGGCCGGAGGAGTCTTCGTCCATGTGCTGAATGCGTTCGAGTTGATCTAACCTTGTCTGAGCATCGGCGGTAACCACCGTTTGAGCCATTGTTTCCACCGCTTGTTCGACGGCTATGGGGACTGTTGAGTCAGGCTTTTTGACTTCAGCAACTTTGCCAGCCGACTTATCCGCTTCGCTTGCGGGTACTTTGTCTTTGGTGTCGCCGCTCTCAGCTATCTTGGTAGCCGCAGGCGCATACGTGGTGACAATCGGTTCGCGCGATGTATTGCCTGCCACCGGAGCCACAGGTTCAGGCGTTTTATCCGGTACTGCGGCGGCGGGAACAGCGGAAGCGCCGCCCGGCCCGCTGAAGTACCAGGACGGCGTGTGTTCTAGCACTGACGGATCCAATTTGGCGCGCGCCACTTTGGCTGCGGCAGCCAGCAGGCTGCGGTCTATGGCCTTGGCCGAAATGGTCCCACGGTGCACGCCTTGCATGGACACATTTCGGTCTATATGAACCAGCGGGTCATTCGGCCCGTGTATTTCAATGAAGTGGTGGAATGTCAGCTTCACGTACTGCGCCGCAAACGCCACCAGTTTGGCGTGGCTGAATACCGAAAGAAACAAGGGCTCAGTGTGGTCAATCAGATTTATTTTTAAAAAACGACCGTCCAAATCCATGAACACAAACAAATTTATGGGCTTGCCGCTGTAGCCGCGCAAATTGGTGAAGTCGACCGTCTCAAAAGCGTAGCCGAGCAACTTGGGTTTGCCGTCAGCGGTCTCTTCTGCCGGCGTAAACACCGGATAAGCACGCATATCAGCCTGCACTTCTCCAATGGTGTAGCGGCCGTCAAGTTGCCTGGAAACATCTTCTCTCTCGAGCTGGCCGGCATGAACGCCAGTGATGAAAACCTGCAGTGAAAGAAAAAAAACAAAAAGAAATTTTGAAGAGGACAACCCGAATACCTGCATTAAGCCCACCAGGGGTAAAAGTCAGGCATATCGCTGGAAGCTTTGTCCGTGAACACGGGTTTGCGTTTTTCCAGAAAAGAGTCAACGCCTTCCTTGCCGCTGGTGGTGCTGACATAAAAAATCGCCAGTGAATCCACCTCGTGGGCTTTGAGCGGATGATCCTGGGCCGAGTTGCGGTAAAGCATTTGCCGGGTAAGTGCGATAGCCACCGGGCTGTGGGCGACGATTTTGCGGGCTATCTTGTACGCCTCTTCCAACAATGACTCTGCCGGATACACGGCTTTGACATAACCGGCTGCCAGTAAAGTGTCCGCGCTGTGAATTTCGCCGGTGTAACACCATTCCAAAGCGGTTTGCAGCCCGACCAGGCGCGGCAAAAACCAGCTTGAGCAGGCCTCAGGCGTGATGCCGATTTTGTTGAACACAAAACCCATGCGGGCTTTGTCAGACAGCAGCCGGATGTCCATGGCGCAGGTCATGGTTGCGCCTATACCCACAGCGGCACCGTTGATGGCGCCTATGACGGGTTTTTTACATTCGTACATGGCCAGGGTGACCGTGCCGCCGGTGTCGCGCACACCTTCGGTGATGGCTTCCGTATGCAACCGGGTTTGCATATCTTCCAGCGTCGGGTGCAGACTTTCGTCCAGTCCGAACACATTGCCGCCCACGCTCAAGTCCATGCCGGCACAAAACGCTTTACCGGCACCGGTAACCACGATAGCGCCGACGTCATCGTCTTCGCTGGCACGCTCAAACGCGTGAACCAGTTCCCGCGCCATCTCCACCGTGAATGCGTTCATTTGATCCGGGCGGTTTAGAGTCAAGGTCAGAATCTTGTCTGCGACCTCGTAGCGAACTGTGTTGTAGGTTTTCATAGTGTTTTATTAAAAAATTAAATGGCGTATTTCTTGATCGCTGCTTCGTTCCATTCAATGGAATTACCGGGCTTGTCGGACACCGTGGCATAACCGTTGTTCACGGTGAACGGCTCAGCCAGTATGGGTTCGGCCCAATCGCTCCATTCCAGCCAGTCGGCAGATTCGCTGACGCGCAATAAATGCGCCGATACCAAGGGGTACAAATGGCTGGACAAGGGATAACCGGCGGCGCCTGCGATGGCCGCAGCCCGCATCCAACCGGTGACACCGCCTATGCGCATCAAATCGGGCATGTACAAATCAGCGGCACCGGCTTTGACCGCTTTGTAAAACTCGCGCGGGCCGTAAATGTTTTCACCGATTTGCACAGGCGTTTTGATTTGCGCGGCAATTTGAGCGCAGCCTTCCAGGTTGTCGTAAGTGATGGGTTCTTCAAACCAGTACAGGTTCTGGTCGTCGAGTTGGTGCATGCGTTGCAGTACTTCACCGTAGCTCATGCCTTGGTTGAAGTCGGTCATTAGCAATATGTCGTCGCCTATGGCTTCGCGCACGATGCGTATGGCCTGTACATCTTCAGCCAAGGTCTTTCTGCCTAAGCGCATTTTCACGGCCTTGAAGCCGCCTTGCGCCACCAGTTTTTTCGCTTGAGCCGCCAGTTGATCCAAAGGTATCAACCACAAGCCGTTGGTGTTGTAAGCGCGGATCTGCCCGGGCTGTCCGCCGAGCAAACTGACCAGCGGCAGTTGGGCAGCGCGGGCTAATGCATCCCACACCGCCATATCCAGACCAGCCATAGCAATCAAGCTGATGCCTTCGCGCCCGACCAAATGAAACATTTTCATGGCGTCTGCATAAATATCCAGGGGCGCCACAGGCTTGCCTTTGAAATGATCGGCCAGTACCTGAATCATGGAGCTGATGGCCGGTATGGACTTGTGCACATACGGTTCCAGATAGCTGTGGCCGGTCACGCCTTCGCGCGTATGCACATCGATAAGTATGAACGGCCAGTGGGTGTATTGCCCGACGTTGGACACGATGGGATTGGTCATGGGTACGGAGACCGCACGCAATTGCACGCTTTCAAAGGTCAGCGATAAACCTTGAGGGGAAGTGATCGTCGTCATATGAATCTTTCAGGGTAAAAATGCCTGTGACTGGCACAGCACAAACTGATCTTAAATTGCAACAAGTGTTTATACGCTAACAGCTGTCACCAACCGGTCAAACCCCAACGCTCAAGCCCGGTCCATCTTCACACCAAGCGCCAGAAAACCATGTGTTTGCAGCGGCGGGTGCGCCAGCAGCGCCGACTCAACGGGTTCGGTTCCCCAGCCTGGACGATCGGGCATGACCAAGTGCCCGTCTTTGTAAACCGGTTCATGGGTATAGAGCTCGTGGTCCCAGGCAATCCGGTCTATATCTACTTCCATGATGCGAAAGTTAGGGATAACCGCGCAAAAATGCGCATTCATCATGGTGCACAAATGACCGTAAAAATTGTGGCACGCCACATTGATTTCATGCGCCTCGGCGGCTGCGGCAATTTTCAAAGACTGCCAGACACCGTTCCATGGCGTATCAATAATCGCCACGTCTATGGCTTGCTCGCGAAAGAACGGTAAAAACTGTTGCAGGCCTATGAGAGTTTCGCAAGAGGCGATGGGGTGCGGGCTTTTGGCGCGTATGGTGGCCAATGCCTGCGGGTTGAGCGTATCGAGTTCTACCCAAGTTAAATCTAAATCCGCAATAGCGCGGATGAATTCCAGATAGCCTTCTGTTTTGGCATTGAAGTTCAAGTCGAGCATGATGTCCATGTCCGGGCCTGCGCCTTCGCGCATGACTTGCAAGTGCTCACGCAAACCGCTGAGGACTTTGCGCGACACATTCAGCTCCGGAGAAAACGGCGTACCGAAGCCCGGCGCCCATCCTTTGATCTTGTTGTTTTCATAGCTGAACACATTGGTTTTCAAGCCGGTAAAGCCTTTCTCTCTGACTTCAGCGGCAAGCGCGCGCACATCGTCTTTGGTGGTCACCACCGGTTGGTAAAAAGGCGCACGCGAAGCGCGCCAGGTCACGCAATGCGACCAGTAAACGCGCAATTCATCGCGGATTTTGCCGCCGAGTAATTCGTAACAAGGTACTTGCAGTACTTTGGCTTTGGCGTCTAACAAAGCGTTTTCTATGGCACCTAAGGCCTGACCGATAACACCGCCAGAACCTGGCCGTGTGACGCAATGCAAGTCGGACCATATTTTTTCATGCTGCATGACCGACTTGGAAATCAAGCGGGCACCGAGTTGGCGTATCACTGTGCCGACGCCTGGTGAGCCGAAACCTTCATCGAATTCACTCCAACCGACGATACCGCCTTCAGTCACGATTTTCACGAAGTAGTAGTTACGCCATCCTGCGCTGCAAGACAGCGTATCAACCGAAGCAATGCGTGCATTTTTTGTCATAACTGTATGTCCAATCTTATGAATGGTCGTGATGAATCATGTTACATTGATATCAAGCTTTATATAGTTTTATTCAGCAAACGCAATCTTCTCGGGATTAAATAAATGGATATAAATACTGATCCACCGGTAGCGACAAACAGCGGTCTTGTGTGAAGTGCATATGGGTTTAATTCGCAGCATACGAAAAAAAATACTTTAGCGGTAACCCAAACAGACAAGCAATGAATATGTAATCCAATATGAACCCCGCCTGCCTACTCATTTGCAATGACATCGCAGACCAGGCTCAAACTCAGTTTGACCATTGGTACCAGACCGAACACCTGGCGGAACGGCTGGCCGTACCCGGCTTTAGCAATGCGCGCCGCTATGCCGCTGTCAAAGCATCTCACGGCTGGGCGGCACTCTACGAGCTTGACAACACGGAGGTGTTAAATGGCCTGGCCTACCTTGAACGATTGGCGCAACCCAGCGAATTGACCCGCGCCGTGATGCCTCACTTCAGACGCATGGTGCGCAGCGGTTTAGAGCAGCAAGCCGTTGTCGGTCAAGGTTGCGGCGGTGTGCTCGACATCTTGGTGATGTCAAGTCAGGTAGCTGCTGCCGCTGTTGCTGACGCTTTGATTCACAGCTGGTCACTGCATCCTATGTTTCAACGCCTGCGCCTGCTGCATCAACCGGATCATGGCGCTGTGTCTGTGAACGCTACGGCAGAAGCGCAGTTGCGCGGCGCTACCGATCAGGCTTGGACTGCGGTTTGGTTGCTCGAATGGGCGACAAACACCAGCGATGAACTGCCGGACACGCAGGCACAGGCGCTGGCGCATGGATTGCCCTTGCTGGCGGCGCAAGGCGGACGCTACCGCTTATTGAAGGAGATGAAATCATGAGTCAAAAAACAGCGCTGATCGCGGGCGCCACCGGTGTGGTCGGACGCAATCTGCTGGCGCACCTGGGGGTGAATCCTGACTGGAATGTGATTGCAGTGTCACGCAGACCACCGGATGCGCCCGGCCGCTACACGCATATCGCCATCGATTTGCTGGACCCGCAAGACTGCCGCTGCAAGGCGCATTTGCTCAGCGCAGTGACTCATGTGTTTCACGCCGCCTATGTAGAGCGCGCCGACAGCAACGCCTGGGTGAACGACAACACCGCCATGCTGGTCAACCTGATTCAGGCGCTAGAGCCTGTGGCCAAAGACCTGCAACACGTGCACGTGGTGCACGGCACCAAGTGGTACGGCAATCACCTCGGCGCGTTCAAAACACCAGCGAAAGAAGATGACCCCAGACACATGCCACCGAATTTTTACTACAACCAATGGGATTGGCTGCTTGAAAAATCTGCCGCAGCGAACTGGAGTTGTTCTTCAGTGCGGCCACACGCCATCAGCGGTTTCGGCATAGGCAACCCCATGAACCTGCCGCTGGTGATTGCCATGTATGCGGTGATTTCGCGTGAACTCGGTTTGCCGCTGCAACACCCGGGCACGCCCGGCAACTGGCACGCGCTGTACCAGGCCACCGATGCCACGCTGTTGGCCAAGGCCATGGTCTGGATGGCCACCGATGCGCGCTGCGCCAACCAGGCGTTCAACATCACCAACGGCGACTTAATACGCTGGGAAAACCTGTGGCCGCAGATCGCGGCTTATTGGGGCATGCAGACCGGGGCGCGCCGTCAAATCAACCTGACCCGGATAATGGCCGACAAAGCACCGGTCTGGGACCGCATTGTTCAGCGTCACGGGCTGGTAGCGAAACGTTATGAAGATGTGGTCTCCTGGCCTTACGGTGATTTTGTGTTCACGCCTGAATTCGACATCATCTCCGACACCGGCAAATGCAGACAGTTCGGTTTTTATGAATTTGCCGACACCGGGCAAATGTTTTTCAAGCTATGGGATCAATACCGGCAAGCCAAAATCCTGCCGGGTTAACACTTGAATGCGCCATAAACTGTAACTGCAAGACGCTGAAGCCGTTTGATCAAACCGCAGCGCTGGAGTTTCGACTGATCTGCATAGCCAGGTACTTGGCATAAATGAAGCTTTGGGCAAAGCTGCCGTAAAAGCAAACAAAGGCCGGGTGTGTACGCACAAAGGGGTTTAATCAGGGTAATTCATTCATAGTTCGATGTGACATTTAGAACTCAGAAATAAAAGTTATAGCTCCAGCACCAATCGCCCGCCTATCGCACGCGAGCAGCAAACCATCATTTTTGAATGCTGCGCGCGCTCGGTGGCAGTCAACACCAGATCGCGGTGGTCTACCGTGCCGGCCAGCACACGCACCTCGCAAGAGCCGCACAAGCCTTCGCCGCAATCGCTTTGCACGTCGATATTGGCGGCGCGCAAAGTCTGCATCACCGTGCGGTCAGCCGCTACCGTGAGCAGCAGTCCGGAGTCTTTGAGTTCAATTTCAAAAACCTGCTCTTTGGCAGGATCGAGTACGGCAGCTTTGGCCTGAAAGTATTCGAGCTTGAGCGTCACGCCTTGCACACCATCGCACGCGGATTCAATCGCTTGCAACAAGGCTTGAGGACCGCAGGCATACACCTGCGTGCCTGCCTCACAGGCAGCCAGCAAAGCCGCATAGTCGGCGCGCGTGCCCTCACCGCTGAGGTGCAACTGCAAACGATGGCCGTGCATGGCTTGCAGTTCGTCCACAAATGCCATGTGTCCTCGAGAGCGTGCGCTGTAATGGAACACGTAATCCATGCCGAGTTGCAAAGCCTGGCGCGCCATGGCCAGCACCGGCGTCACGCCTATACCGCCAGCCACGAACACCGCGCGCTTGGCGGTGTCATCGAAACGGAAATGGTTGCGCGGGCCGCGCATATGCAGCAGGTCTCCCGCAGCGAGTGTGTCGTGTAACCAGGCTGAGCCGCCGCGACTCTGCAGGTCTTTCAACACCGCAATCTGTAAACGCATGCGGTCTGCCGGATCGCCGCACAGCGAATACTGGCGAGACAAGCCCGTGTCGCCGCAATCCAGATCGATGTGCGAACCCGGTGTCCAAGGCGCAAACGCTTTCCCGTCTGCGGCAATCAATGTCAGACCAACAATATCGCGCGCCAGCGTTTGAATGTGCTCTACACGCACGGCGCGGCTCAGGCTTTGGCGCGTGGATTCGCCGATGCGAACCGCATGCCTGTGTTGCAGCACACCAGGGTCATGTCGCTCGGGATTGACGGCAAGATCCCATTCGACCAGCAGGTGTTCCGGCCCGCGAAAAGACATATTGGACAAATAGCTAAAGGTTTGCTTTTGCAATTTCAGGTGCGGCAGGCGTTGCGACAACTCTTGCAAAAACACTTGCAACTCCATGCGCGCCAGGTTTTTGCCCATGCACTGGTGTGCGCCGTAACCGAATGACAAATGGTCTGCGGCGTTGTCACGGTGAATATCCAGCAAGTCTGCATTCGGAAAATGCTGTTCATCATGATTGGCCGAAGTCATCAGCATCAAAAATTTTGTGCCCGCCGGTAAATCAAAACCGCCGACTTTCACCGGTTGCAAAGCAATGCGCCGCCACGAAATGATGGAGCCGGAAAAACGCAAACACTCCTCGACGGCGTTGGGAATCAGCGACGGGTCAGCGGCTATGTCCTGCCACGCACTGGGGTGTTGCAACAGCAGCTTCAAGGCATTCGCTGTGGCATTGGCAGTGGTCTCGTGCGCGGCTACTATGCCGGCCATCATCATGGAGTGTAAATACGAATCGGTGACCACGTCCGGGTGATCGGCTTGCATGCGTATGCCGAACTTCATCCAACCCGGGCCGCTGGGGTCGCGCCGCATCTTCTCCAGAATGCGACCGGCCAGTTGCCAGAAATTACCGACCGCGTGCGCCACTTTCAATTGCTCGTGTTCGTCCGGGCGGCCCCAGGTATTGACCGTGTGGGCGATCGAATACTGGCGCAACATGGGCATGTCTTCTTCGTCCACACCCAGAAAATGCAAGGCAATGGTCAGCGTCACCTCCCACAGCATGTGCTCGACCAGATCGGCTTTGCCGTCATTGATGAAACGATCCACATACTCGCGGGCGAGTTGCCTGACCATAGGCTCGTGCAGCTTCAAGGCTTGCGGCGTGAAGGGCTCGAGCAGCAAACGGCGTCTGGCCATGTGTGCCGGTTCGTCCTCGTTGACCAGGGTCCTGCCCATGGCGTAGTTGTAGGAAGCCAGCACTTCAAGGACGGCTTGGCCGGGCGGCGTGATTTTTTCCAGCGCATTGGCCGGACTGAAATTGGCGTGGTCACGGAAGATGGCTTTGATGTCGTCGTAACGCGTCACCACCCAATAGCCGAGTTGCGGGCTGAAGAACACCGGCTCTTGTTCGCGTGCCCAGCGCACATACTCGGGC
>Ga0209355_1001156_pt1 | contig 15179 bp, 17 predicted proteins | sample LauGreSBDMM110SN_3_FD_187563 | JGI IMG/M metagenome (GOLD analysis project Ga0209355, IMG submission 187563) | Freshwater lake microbial communities from Lake Michigan, USA - Sp13.BD.MM110.SN (SPAdes) (version 2) | ecosystem: Environmental > Aquatic > Freshwater > Lake | place: Lake Michigan...
ATAATAATAGTCATAAGATTTATCTTCATTCCACCACCAATGAAATTTTGAATATTGTATTTCAAGGCATCGGTCACCCGTTTTTGCCGAATCATAATCTTTAAATTTTAATAAATGACTTTGGAATTTTGTGTCATTCAAATTAAAAATTTGAAATTTTAGTTGGGATTCTGAAATATTGTTTTGCGTGTAAAAAAAGTTTTTTAATGATTCCAATTCTCTTTCTGACGTATAACACAAAAAATCTGCATCTGTCATTTTTAAAAGAGAAAGTAAACTAAACTTATAATGTCCTCCTCTAGCGTGTCTACCTCCATATCCTGTACCGCTTAGGTCACTATAAATGCACGTTATAAATTTAACTGACATAATTGAATTGTTTATGTTCTTTATTTTCTTTAATTATTTTATTTTGATTTAAATCTAAAAATTCGTTTGGTATCTTATAACTACTATATTGATTCCAATTATATGTTTGGGTGTAGAAATTATTATAAATTCCTCCTGACACATCTGACCAATCACTTATTTGAGGTCCAATAGGCAAGATAGGTACATAACTTTCTTTAACTGAAGTTATAAATTGATAAATAAAATCATCGATAGCATAGTAAGATATTTTTTGAGGGTCTTCAATTTGTAACACATCATCATAAATTGAATGATGATACATGATCATATTTGTTGCAAAAACACCTCTATGATTCTCTTGTTTTGGTGGTAAATTAGTAATATCCAAAAACATTTTATGTTTTTCACTAACGTTTACTGGTCGATTCAAAGTTGGAGCCAAATTTACTACCGAGAAATTAAAGTCATTTGTTTCTTGTTCAATTTTTTCAATCATCGATTTTGCATACGGCATTATCGTACAATCATCTTCAATAATTAAAACCTTCTCATATCCTCGTTCTTTAGCAATTTTTATAATTTCCAAATGAGAACGAGTACATCCAACATGACTATTGGTATCTACCGCTTTAAAATATTCGTAATCCCAACCAATATAATCCATTTCTTTCTTAATGGATTCTAATCTATCAGGTCTTCTTTCTAAGTTTACAACAAATTTAGGTGTATCTGTAAAAATCATTAACTTATAATATTATGGTTTAATTGACCTGTTAATCTATCACACCAACCTTTTGATTCTGAATGCGGCCAAACAACCCAATATGATGGTAATTCAGTTGTTTGGAATTCTCTCCAAACTTTGCAATATTCATCAGGGTCTCTCATGAAACCTGCAATTTCATTCTTGTCAGCATCTTTTCTAAATAAAGTTTCATCTTTAGCATTGTGGAATGCAACCACCCAAAAATCATAATCTTTTTCAGGAACACTTGTATAACCAACATCAATACAATGTTTGTAGATTGTTGCAAAACTATCTTTCCATTCTTCTTCTGTTTTAAAATTATAAGGACTTGGCGGATATTGTTTATCTAAACAATGTTTGTCAATCGCTCTTCTTTCAAATAATAAACCAGAATATTTTTCATAATCTTTTAAACTTCTAACGGTACCAAAACCATAAGGACCATCGTGGCCTTCTTGAGTTTCTCCATCCATTCCGAATAATTTTCTATTTGTAAGATGAGATATTCTATTCTTTTCACCCCAAGTCTTATCATCATCCCATTGTTTAGTTCTACCTTTACGAGTATACTCGTGGTAAACTACAGGAATGTGAGGATGGAATAAATCATAACCACATGTGTAAGCTCTTGCTGCAATTGAAATTTCTTCTCCGTGGAAATAATATTCAGGATTATGTTGAACTTCTACAGCAAACTTACCTAATGTGAAACAGAAGTGAGCAGAATAAAATCTTGATGTAACAGGTTTTTTCATTTCTCTCCATCCTGGAATGGTTTCAGGTAAGAAGAATACCGCTCCTTCAGGTATGAATCTATCAAATGCCATTCTCCAAGCGTCTGTTGACCTTCCTGCTGGATCATTATCGGGGTCAAAAGATGGAACATAACCCGTAAGTAAAGGTTTCTTGTACCCATCCTTTTGTAACCCCTTTATCATCTTGATTAAGATATCATCCCAATCTTTAATAAATCTCATGTGAGAATCTATTTGTAATGTATATGTTTCTCCGTCATAAAGTTGTTGAGTTAAATTTCTTGCCCAACAAACTCCTTTAGCGTCTTGATAAGGAATATCTAAGATTTTAAATCTTTTGTCTTTTCTATATTCATCTAAGTTATCAAAACCATCTGTTTCACTAAATTGTCTTGCAATTGCAAAAACCAAATTTTTTGGTTTCTTAGCGTTGGCAATCATGTCTTTTATTGTTGGAACTAATTGTGGGTCTCTATAGGACGCGCATTGAATAAAAATTTTCATTAAGTTATATTATGTGATAAACATAAAAAAACCCCTCATAAAATGAAGGGTTTTAATTCTATTATTTTTATTTTTTTTCAATTATTAACATCCATTAGGGTCAGATGAAGTAATTTGTCCTAAACCACCTGTTACAACATAATAAGCAGTACCGTTAGAGTAATAACCATTTTGTACTGGTGTTGTTAATGAGGTATTGAAATATAAATATTCACCCACATTAGGACCTATTCCACCTGAAACTGTTCCGTAAATTGTATTAGGTGCTGAGCTAAAATCTGCGCAAGCTAAATTCGCGGTTGAACCTGTACCTAAACTATAAGTGTAGTAACCAAATGTTGGGGTAGGTGTTGCAGTATTAGTTGGAGTTTGTGTGTTTGTTGCAGTATTACTTGGAGTTTGTGTGTTTGTTGGAGTATTGCTTGGAGTTTGTGTGTTTGTTGGAGTATTGCTTGGTGTATTTGTTGGAGTTTGTGTGTTTGTTGCAGTATTACTTGGAGTATTAGTTGGAGTTTTAGTTTGGGTTGGTGTTGGAGTTAAAGTAACACATAAATCAAATAAACCAAGTGTCACACCGGCTGAATTCAACTGAATGGTAGTTTGACTATTATTATAATAACCTGTCATATCAACTGTTGTAGGTCCTGACAATACATTATAGAATATTGTGTTTTCATCAAAAATTGCTTTATCACCATAAATAGTACTTGTTGGGTTATATTGACCACAAGCTTCATTAGATGTTGTACCTGAATAAATGGTAAATGCGAATCTAACTTGTGTTGGTGTTGGTGTATTGGTTGGAGTTTGTGTGTTTGTTGCAGTATTACTTGGAGTATTAGTTGGAGTTTGTGTTGCAGTATTAGTTGGAGTGTTAGTTGGAGTTTGTGTTTGTGTTTGACTAGCAGTTATTGAAGGTGTTGGTGTTTGTGTTTGTGTTTGTGTTTGACTAGCAGTTTGTGTTTGTGTTTGTGTTTGGCTAGCAGTTATCGAAGGTGTGACACTTATTGTTGGAGTATTAGTTGGAGTAATATTTATCGTTGGTGTTGGGCTTAAAGCAACTGGTGGAAATACTCCCAAATCAACCAAAACAATACTGTTCGAAAAGGCGCTCGAATAAGTTGTATTTAATAACCAAATATTTTTAGTTTGATTTGGATTTAATTCTACCTGATATTCCCACATTGCGTCGTCACATCTTTGGTAACTGAAATTCACAATTGATGATCCAGTGTTCGTTAAAATATATTTACTACATGCCATATTAATTTCTATTATAACTAATAAATAGTAAGATGTTAGGAAAAAATAAACCTATTAAGAATTAATTTTAAATTCCTATATTGGCGTTATAGACGGAGTTGGTTTTTGTGTTTAGCTAGCAGTTATTGAAGGTGTTGGTGTTTTAGTTGGCGTTTGTGTTGGAGTTTCCGTCGTTGTTTGTGTTGGCGTTTGTGTTGGCGTTGATGTTTGTGTTGGCGTTTGTGTTGGAGTTGGCGTCGGGCATAGTACATCTAACACATAGTTAAATGCATATGTGGGAACATAACAATCGTATGTTCCATACCAATAATCGGTCTCATATGAAAATGGGAAGGTCTGTTGACCCAAATCAATTGTTCCACCAGAACAAGGATAAAAGGTAACATTGGCAGTTAATCCACTTAAGTTATTACTAAAAATTGAAACACCAGAATCAGGCATGTTTATAAATACTTAATCATTTTATTTTAACCACATAATCCTGTACCAACGACTAAAGTACCACTAATCTGTATAAATGTGGCACCATCTGAAATAGTAGGATTTGTATTAATTGGTGATATTGTAAAAGCAGCATTACCATAAACACTATCACCAATAACTAAATCATGGAAAGACTTCTGACAATAAATTGTTACGTTTGATGGACCATATCCCGCATCTCCACAAGCATCTTCAAAATAACCTGCTGTCCATAAATTAAACATGAATACCCTTGTTGGTGTAACTGTTGGTGTTGTTGTGGGTGTTGGAGTTGGAGAAGTTGAGGTTGGAGTAGGCGTTACAGGACTTTGAGTTGGTGTTGATGTAATAGTTGGAGTTGGTGTTGTTGAAGGACATAATCCTGCAAAGGCAATCGTTAAAGGAGCACCGCAATCTTGAGCATATAAATCTTTGGCACAAACATAATGAGACTGAAGAGGGTCAATTGGTGTTACACTATAAATCCCAGTACAACCTGTCCAAGCATAATACCCTTGTTGAACAGTATTATAGTTTGTGATTTTAAAATAATTGCAATCGGTTGTGTACATTTATATTAAATTTAAAATGATAAGTAGTATAAGTCATCGTTTGGTATTACAATAACACAATTAAGACAATTTGGGTTTAATAGATTATATCTATTTTGTAATATTCTAAAATTATGGGCAATTTGACCAGCATCTAATGGTTCTGTATACATTCTGAATGCACTGATATCCCCAATCATACTACCACCAAAAATCTCTTCTAAGTGTATTTGAGTTGTTAAACCCGAATATATTGTATTGTCTAAGTCATTGGTTGTCAAACATTCAGGGTCTTGTTGATAAACTATTTCATCGATTGTATCAGGACATCCTCCTGAGAAAGTTAAGTTGTCATGTAATCCTTGAGTTCCTCCACCTAAAGAAATATTATACCCAACCCCTATTTGTTTTTCTTTTTCAACATTTAAAAGTCTTGGTATAATTTCTTCAAAATTTTCGGCAATTATGAATAACTTACCATTAACATAAATTCTTAAAGTACCGACTCTGAATGGCTCTTCAACAAGCCAATCATTAGTAAAATTAACAACTTCAGTGGTTGCCGGATCATAATCTTTTTCGTGAGTTATTGGTGGTTGTATTAAACTCAAACTATTATTGGCAGTTGTTGCAGTATATTGTTCGGATACTATTAAACCAAGACCTCCTTTATCCCACAAATCACATTCTCCAAACCATTCTCTTCTTCTAAAGACAGCATCTATTTGAACCCAATGTTCAACATTTGCATATGTTGTACCTGAACAGTCGTCAAAGATTCCTCTTGTTGAACACCATTCATTTATTGATGTTCCTGTCACATATGTTTGCCCTGTAAGACAAGTTCCTGTTGATTCACAATGACCAGTTAAGGTATATGTTTTAATACATAATCTTGGACTACCTGTATTACCACTTAATCTTAAAGACAATGCGTTTGAAACTTCATCATATAATGGGTCTTTTTCAGGATATTCGGCGTGTGTTGAACAACTACAAGGACATCCACAAGTACAAATTGTTGAAGTAACTCCTGATGGTTGATATACAGGTAAACATCCATGAGATGCAGTAATACCTGTTTGTTCACACTCACAAGTGTGCATACAAGTTAAACCTGAAGTAACTCTTGTGTATCCCGTATCTTGTTTTGGACTACCATCAGCATAATGATAAAACTTATTCTCGGCTCTTGCCCCCATGTAAAAGAACGTACCTTTATTATTTGGGTATCTATTATTAAGACCTCCTGATGTATCACCAGTCCATCTATATCTTAACATAAATTCTGCTGTCCATCCTAAATTAACTCTTTCAGGAAATATTTGGTAATCATAACCTGGCATTTTATAAAACCCTTGAAAAAATCCACCATTAAGTCTTGTGAAATACCCTACAGGATTTCCATTAGTTGAATAAGATAAATTATATGTGTAGGAATTATCATTCCATAATCTGTTTGCTGTTGTTGTAAATCCAGTGATAGGGTGCATTTTCATTCTCCTATCATATTTGTATCTACTGTAAGTGTCTGCTGAAGTTGTATATAAACCAGTTGTTAATTCAATAGTTTCACCTGACATTTGTTTAACAAGTCCATTATCAATCCCTGTAAGTCCGACATCACATAATTCTGTAACTACAGGACAAAAATTAGGATTAATATTACTAGGGTTCCAATAATTTTCAGAAACAATTGTATTGTATTCAAATGAACACGTTGATGTTTGACAAATAGTTGTTGCTGAATTATTGAAATCAAATTTAAATGGCATTCTATTACCATCATCTTCACCAATTAATAATGGGGAAAAAATTACCTCTTGGTCATAATCTTTTTCATCTGATGCCAAGCATATATCGGTTATTTCATTCACAGGGATGAGACCCCAACGCCTAAAATTATATTGATTAATGTTCTGATATGCCATATGATATTGATAAATACCTTATTGCCGAGTATTTATAAATTAAAAAGAAACAGATGTTAACTGTAGACCAAGAATTTTATTCATCACCATATTATTTTTTCCTTAGAGACAAGGGAAATGACTATTCTTTATATTTGTCCGCTGAGAAAACTATCAAAGAAGCTAGAGATAAAGACATAATAATTAAAGTGCCAAAGTCAAAACTTGAGGCTGTAAAAAAATATTTGGAGAAAGTTTTAAAAGGAAAAAAGAAAAAATCTACTAAAGAACTTAAAGGTGAGATTGAAGAATTAGTAAATCTTGATGGAGCGTTGTCAAATTCAAAAATTCCTATTTTAGATCCAAAACTTCACCCCAAAAAAACTATGGACCAAACTGTTGCCGCAACAAGAATTACAAACGATCCAATTGCTCGTGGATACAGAACTTATTATGGTGAATCTGTTGAAGAATTTAATGAGGAAGATATGTCAGGGGCGTTTGGTTATGAAGAGACTAAAGATATGAATGGAGAAGAAACATTTGATTATTTTGTGAAAGAATTAAAAATGTCTCCTGAAGAAGCTGTAGAAAGAACAAAACAACAAGGTAAAGACCCTTCAGGTAAAAAAGATGAAAACTCAAAATACAAAAATGATAAAAATTTCATTGGTAAGTTAACCATTTCTGAAATTCAAAAACAAAAGGCAATCAAAATGGTTGAAGATCTTTTAATGAAAAGTAAAAATGGTGATAGTTCCGAAGTTGGAAAAAAAGAAAAAGAAGATATTCAAGCATCTTCAATGATTAAAAGAAACATTAAATCCATTATTAAACAAGCAGAAAAAGAAGGTTTATCAAAAAAAGACATAATAAAATTATTAGGAAGTGAATAAAGATTTATATAATAATCCCAAAGGAGAAATAGAATTTCCGAAAGACAGACAAGAACATATGAAGAAATGTTTTCATATGGTTAAAGATGTTGACAAAAATAGCGAAGGATTTAAAAGAAATCAAGAACTTCAAACCAAAAACTTTATTGATTATAAACAATTAAAAAGAATAAAAAATTTCTTTGATAATTTCAAAGGTAATCATAAAGAACCATCTTTTATATTAAATGGTGGAGTTGAAATGAAGAATTGGGTAGATAACATTCTAAGAAAAATGAGACAAGGATTAAATCTATCTAAAAGAAATAAAGCTGATACCGGAATGATGAATCAGTATATTAAACCACATGAGAAAAAAGATTTCACAAATGTAAGAGCCTCTCAGAAACACCAATCGACTATCAACAAGTATGATTCCGCAGTTACTGAGTCTTTAAAAAGAATAAATGAAATAATTTCTAAACTATAAAAATATGGCAAACGAGATAACCGTAGATTTAACACAAAATGAACCAAATACATTAACAGCAATTGCTGATGTTGAAAGGTCTAAACTTATCCCAAAAAACGATTACAACGAAGTAGGTAATCCTTATTCATCAGTAAACCGTGATGCGGTTGCAGATGGAGATTCTATGGGAAGAGGCACAGGATCTTTTTTGGATGTGTATAATACAAATGCAGGTACCATCACAGATGTGATTGAAAGAAAAAGTGAAATAAAAATTAACAAATTTAATTCATCTAAACCTTATCCTAACTTTTAATGAAACTTCAAGAATCACTTAAAGGAATAATTAATGAAATTGCATCTTTGGATAGCGTTATCAATGCAATAAAAAATAGGCACAGAGTCATAATTTATTATGATGGAGATGAGCCAGGTGGTAGAGGTATTCGAGAAATTGAACCTGTTTGCTTAGGAGTAAGTAAAGCAGGAAATAAAGTTTTAAGAGCATGGGACAATGAAGGTTCGTCCCATACAGCCTATCTAGGTGACCAACCATTACCAGGTTGGAGATTATTTAGATTAGATAAAATATTATCTAATAAACCAACCGGTGAGGTTTACAATGAAATAAGACCAGATTATAATTTAAATGGAGACAAAAGCATGGTGAGTGTAATAATAAACGCCAAATTTGGTAATGAACCCACACAACAAAACGTAGCTTAATATTATGAACGAGAATGATTTAATGAGTAGATTAGTGGCATCTAAAGCAATTATGGATAATCCCAAATTCGCTAAAAGTAGAAATGGTATGAATGATGGATTACCTCCAACATCACTTCAACAATTTGACGTACCAAACGCAAAATATAATATCCCTGAAGAATTTTTACAAGAACAACCATCTCAACATACACAACCCTACTTATCTCAACTACCAAGAGAGAACACAAAGCCTGTAGGTGTTCCAACTTTGGATGCAATTAAAAATTCAAAATTACCTGATGAGATTAAAAAATTGATGATGGAAAATCCAATTGCACAACCACTACAACAAAATGTTACAATTTCAGATGACCTAATAGAAAGAGCATCAAGATTAATGAAACAACAAGGTAGTTATGTTCCCGACTCTGCAAAGCCAAAAACAGCTCAACCACAACAATCATCTAATACATCCCAAGTAGATTATAAGTTAATTAAAAAAATGATTTCAGATGCAATTAATGAAGCATTAACTGAGAATGGACTTATGGTTGAAAGTACTGAAAAATCTAACGAAATGTTTACGTTTAGAGTAGGCAAACATATTTTTGAAGGTAAAGTAACCAAAATTAAAAAAGTTTCTTAACCACTTTTCTTATTTGATATAAAGTATTATATTTTTAAAAAATAGATTATTACTAATGTCAAAAATTAAAGTGCTTGTAATCCCATCCGACAGAACAGGGGTGGGTAAATTTAGGTCAGTCGATCCTCACATCTTTTTACAAAAATTATATCCTGACGATTTTCATGTTGATATCATTTATGATGCTCCTATGACTGATATGGACTTTTGGAAAAAATATCAAATAGTTGCATTCCATAGAAGTCTTAATCCTGATTTTGAAGCGTCCCATAGTTTAATTCAAAAACTTAATGAAATGGGTATCATTACAATTGACGATATTGACGACTATTGGTTACCAACAAAAGAACATCCAATATATGATGTTATTAGATTTAATAAAATTAACGAAAAAATCATCTCAAATCTTAAGGTTGCCAAATATGTAACAACAACTACAACTATATTTGCGGATGAAATTATGAAGTTAAATAAAAATGTTGTTATTTTTCCAAATGCAATTAACCCAAAAGAACCTCAATTTAATGAACCAACACCTGAATCTGATAGATTGAGAGTTGGATGGTTAGGTGGTTCTTCACATCTTCACGATTTACAATTATTAGACCAATCATTTAGTAAATTGAGTCCATTTAAAGATAAATTACAATATGTAATATGTGGATTTGATACTAGAGGTTCTGTGACTGAAATAAATTCAGAAACTAAAGAACATAAAAAAAGAGATATTTTACCTCACGAAACAGTATGGGCTCAATACGAAAAAATATTTACCCAAAACTATACCACGGTTACAGAAGATTATAAAAAATATTTGAATAGTTTTACAAGTGAAAGTTATCCAAATGAAATGAATGAACCATATCTAAGAGTATGGACAAGACCTGTTCAATCTTATGCTAAAAACTATTCAAAATTTGATGTATCTTTGGCACCAATTAAAAATCATATTTTTAATAGAATGAAATCTCAACTTAAAGTTATTGAGGCAGGATTTTATAAGAAAGCAATTATTGCTTCTGATTTAGGTCCTTACACAATTGATTTGAAGCATTGTTTAGACCACGGTAATTTTGTTGATGGAAACGCATTATTAGTTGATGAAAACAGAAATCATTCTGATTGGGCGAAATTTATTGAGAAATTAGTTAAGAATCCAAATATGGCTAAGGATATGGGTGAAAGATTATATGAGACAGTTAAAGACAAATATGATTTAAACGTAGTAACAAAAACAAGAGCAGAATTTTATAAATCAATCGTATGATAACAGTACCAATAACCAAAATACTTTTTTTAGATATTGAAACCGTTGGATGTGAATCCAATTGGGATTCATTTAAAAAAAACAAAAAAGAATTGTCATTTCAATTTGAACATATTCATGACAATCTTAGAAAAAGATTTCCTGAAGAATCTGAAACTCCAATTGAACAATTATTTGTTAATAGAGCAGCATTAGTTCCTGAATTTTTAAAAATAGTTTGCGTTAGTGTTGCATTTGTTTTAGATGATGGAAGTGTTAAGATTCAATCTTTTCATAGTGAAGATGAAGGAAAATTACTTAAAGATGTTCAAAAATTATTAAATCGCACTGGTGATTTAGGATTTTTCTTATGTGGACATAATGTTAAAGGATTTGATATTCCAACATTGGCCAAACGTATGATGATGCATGGATTAAAACCACCAAAATTATTACCAAGCTATGATACAAAACCTTGGGAAGTTAAAGCTATTGATACCAAAGATATTTGGCAATATGGTGGTTATGGACAATTTGCATCCCTTGAATTAATGTGCGTTTGTATGGGAGTCGAGTCTTCCAAAAATACAGAGGTAACAGGAAATAAAGTTCACGAGGCATATTGGACAGATAAAAATATTGAAGGTATTGTAAAATACTGTGAGAAAGATGTTATAGTTTTAATAGAATTAATAAAAAAATTAATAAAGTTACAATGATAGAAGATATAGAAGGCATAGACCCAAAAATGATGCAAGAAATAATGGAACAGTTTGAAAGAATAAAGAAAGAAGCTGGAATAGAACCTGATGATGATTCTAAAAAAGAAATAGAAGATATGTTAGGATTCACTATGGATGAACTTGATGAAGATATTATTTTAAAAGGGAAAACAAGAATTTTACAAGTAAAAAAAATTCACCCTGATGCTTACGACCCAAACTACAATTATGAGTCAGATTCTGGTTTTGATTTACATTCAGTAGAAGAAGTTATTGTAGAACCTCTTGGTAGATCGATAGTTCCCACAGGTTTAGTTTTTGGTATACCAGAAGAATATGAAATCCAAATAAGACCCAAAAGTGGATTAGCATTAAAACAAGGATTAACCGTTTTAAATACACCAGGGACTGTAGACGCAGGATATGATGGAGAAATAAAAGTAATCATATTTAACACAACTAATAAACCAATAACAATTAATAAAGGAATGAAAGTAGGCCAAGCTGTCTTATGTCCAGTTGTTTGTGGAAAATATGTTCAAATTGAAATGGTTCAAAATATTGAAAAAAGAGAACGTGGTATTAATGGATTTGGAAGTACAGGAATATTTTAAAAAAAAATAATATGGGAAAGTATTACGAAAATTTAAATGACTTGATTGACTTAATTAAAAAATTAGAAAAAAATCATACTTTGGCTGAATTAATATTAGAATGTATTATAATTACAAAATTAAATCCCGAAAAATCCCCCCACGAAATTATTAAAGAAGCAAAGAAAAAATGGTATAAATAATGTTAACAATAGGATACTCAACAAGAAAACCAAACCCTGAATTCACAGAATACTTAAAGAAAAGTTCTGGAGTCAAAAAAATTAATGTAATTGAAAAAGTTAATAACGGTGAGAAATCTTTATCTCAAGTTTATAACGAAATTCTATCTGAATCAGAAACTGACATAGTTGTATTTTGTCATGACGACATTTACTTCGATACGACAGGTTGGTACCATAAATTAATGAAACACTTTGATAAAAGTGATTTTGGTATCATAGGTATGGCAGGTACAACCAACATGCCATCAAGTGGTCAATGGTGGGAAGACAAAAGAAAGATGATTGGTATTGTGAACCACGAACACGAAGGTAAAAAATGGGTTTCAAAATATGCTGGCGAATTAAATAACAACATTAAGGAAACAGTAATGGTTGATGGTCTATTCTTTGCGGTTAGTAAAGAAAGATTAAAATCAGACTTTGTTGAAGAGTTTCAAGGATTCCATTTTTATGATGTTGCATTTTGTTTTGAGAATTTCCTTAAAGGTGTTAAAGTTGGTGTTATCACTAATATTAGAATTACACACAAATCCATTGGTCAAACAAACCAACAATGGGAAGATAACAAACAATTATTTGCCAACAAATATTCCGAATATTTGCCAGCAAAAGTTCCTTTTGATAAAAACAAAAAATTAAAAATATTAATATCTTGTCTATTCTTTAGAACTTTGACAGGTTCAGAATTATATGTTTATGAACTTGCCAAAGGATTAAAATCACTTGGTCATAGTGTTACGGTACTTTCTCAAATAGGAGGACCATTGACTGATATGGCTAAGAAATTAGGTATTAGATGTGTCACATTTGAACAAGCTCCAGGATTTAAACTTGGTGATGGTAAATGGGAATTCAATTCACCAGAGGGGTTTAAACCATCAACTGAGAATGTTTTATACAGAATATCTGAAGTTGATTTTGATATCATCCATATGCAACATAAACCTGTTGCGGAAAGAATGATTCAATTTTATCCTGAAATAGATAAAGTATATTCCATACACTCAGAAGTTATTGAATTAGAAGACCCAATCAAACACAAATCAATTAAAAAATATATTGCAATTAGACCTGAGATTAAGGATTACATTGTAACAAAATTTGAAATACCCGAAGAAGAAGTTGAAATAATTTATAACCCTGTTGATAATGAAAAATTTAAACCAATTCAATCTGAGGTTAAAGATGCCGTTTTGTTCGTTGGTACTATAGATTATTTACGAAGAGAAACCATAATGGATTTAATTGACTACACAAAAGATAACAATAAAGAGTTATGGTTAATGGGTGAGGACAAACAAAATTACTTACAAAGTATTTTAACCCAAGAACACGTTAAACATTTTGAGGCTGGTTGGAACGTTGAAAAATTAATTAATCAATGTACAGAAACTGCGGGTATTCAATTAGGAAGAACTACAATTGAAAGTTGGTTATGTGGAAAACCAAGTTGGATTTACAAAGTTAATTCTTTGGGTAGTATCGAATCTAAAGAGAAAATTGATGTTCCTTCAGATTTGGAAAAATATTATTCTAAAAATGTCGTAGAACAAATAAAGGAAGAATATAATAAAGTTTTATCATGATAATATTAACCACGGCCTATAACTGTGAGAACTATATTGAAAAATGTCTTTATAGTTTAATGAGTCAAAAATATAAAGATTTTACTTGCTACATTACTGATGATATGTCAACAGACCATACAGTCAATAAAATTAAAGAAATTATTAAAGACGATAAAAGATTTATCTTAATTGAAAACCACATAAAGTTATACCAAGGGGGTAACTATGACCAAATAATTAGATGGAGATCCATTCCTGGAGATGAAATTTGTGTAGAGGTTGATGGGGATGATTGGTTACCTAACTCAAATTGCTTATCTAAAATTAATGATGTATATCAAGACCCAAACATTTGGATGACTAGTGGGTCTTTTAAGTATAGTGACGGAAGACCAGGATTTAACAAACCAATAACTTCAACAGATAATATTAGAAAATCCAATTTTACACTTTCTCATATGAGAACTTGGAAGTCTTGGTTATGGAAAAAAATAGAAGAAAAAGATTTAAGAGATAATGAAGGAAAATACTATAATGTCGCAGGAGATTTATCTTTTATGTGGCCAATGATTGAAATGTGTGGGTTAGAACACTTTAAATTTATTGAAGATGCGTTATACATATACAATGAGTCTAACCCAATTAATGACCATAAAGTAGATATAAATAAAGTTAGATATACACACGATTTAATATCAAATAAAACACAATATAAAAAATTAACAAATGTCGATTAAAAAACCAATAGACCTCGTAACTCCATTTAGATTTGATTTGGTCTTAAAGTATCTTTATGCCAAATCAATTGTAAAAGGATATAAAACAGATTTCTTTAAAGAAATGTATAAAGAACACCTAAGACTATGGAATGGTTTTAGAGAATACGATAATCCAAATAAATGTACTTTTGAAGCATTTGATGATGAATTTAAATCTATAATTAAATCCATTCAAGAAGGAGGATTTAATCCTGAAATTTCTAAAATACCTATGTTAGAAGATAAATATCTTGTTAATGGTGCTCACAGAGTTGCCGCAGCATTAGCCTGTGATAAAGAAGTTGAAACTAGAGAGGCAAATATGCCACATGACGGTCAAAAAAATTGTAGTTGGAATGACCATTTTGAGGTAATAGGATTACCTCAACGATATGCTAATGAAGTTGCAATTGAATATGCTAAGTTAAAAAAAGACACGTATGTTGTAACTTTATTCCCATCAGCTAAAGGTGATTTTAAATCAACAATTGATGTTATTAACAAATATGGGAAATTAATTTACTATAGAAAAGTTGAATTAAATAAAAACGGACCTCTTAATTTAATGAGAGAGTTCTATATTGGTGAAGGTTGGGCTGGTGGACCTCACGATAATTATCACGGATTTAGAATGAAAGAAGGTTTATGTTATACTACTGATGCACCAACATATGTATTCTTGGCGGAATTTCCAGATTTTGAAGTTACAAAATCAGTTAAAAATGATATCAGAAATAAACATGGAGTTGGTAACCATTCGGTACATGTGAATGACACCCATGAACAAACATTAAGATTGGCT
>Ga0209355_1001159_pt1 | contig 15144 bp, 15 predicted proteins | sample LauGreSBDMM110SN_3_FD_187563 | JGI IMG/M metagenome (GOLD analysis project Ga0209355, IMG submission 187563) | Freshwater lake microbial communities from Lake Michigan, USA - Sp13.BD.MM110.SN (SPAdes) (version 2) | ecosystem: Environmental > Aquatic > Freshwater > Lake | place: Lake Michigan...
GGGAACAACAACATTTGATCGCACACCAACTTCTTTATAGTCCACCGCGATGATCCGAGATAGGCCCATCATTCCTGCTTTCGATGCGCCATATGCGGTGTAGCCCGCGCCTTCCATTGTCATTCCGGTTGGAGAACCAATCAGAACAACCGAGCCGCGACCAGATTTTATTAACAACGGCATTGCATGTTTAACCGAGAGAAAAGCACCCGTCATATTTACATCGAGGGTGCGCTGCCAAGTTTCTAAAGTCACATCGGCGATCTTGGAATCACTTCCAACTAACTGCACACCTGCTGAAACAATCAAGGCATCGAGTTTTTCGATCTGTCCAAATGCTTTTTGCACCGAATTTTCATCAACCAAATCAACTTCGATGAAATTAGAACTTTGAGCTGCGGGCTTTACGGAATCTAAGTTGTATACGGTTGCTCCTGCTTCAAGTAAGCCAGTTGCTAGCGCAGAACCAATTCCACCGGAACCGCCTGTTATGGCTACGTTATAACCGCCGAGCTTCATGCTTTCAATCCTATCGATTTACGTAAGAACGCAACACTTTCCTTTGCCCAAGTATCTTCCAATTTCACCGTCGCTGAATAACTTTCTTGGCGCGGAGTCCAAAGTTCAATAACTGAAGTGATCTCACGGGACCTTCCACCAACGGCTGCAATAACTTCAGGAACATTTAAACGTCCTTTACCGAGCGCTGTGCCTTGAACTGTAAATCCCATTTGGCCATTACTGCGCACTATTTCAAAATCTTTCATATGCACATTGATCGCGTGGGGAGCTAGAGCCGGCACAACCGTATTTGGTGCCTCCACGGCTCCTAGCGAATTTACGGTATCTAAACAAATACCAACCCAATCGGAACCAAGACGAGCAATTATCTCGATAAATTCTGCACAAGTTAAGCGATCGTGATTTTCAATTGCTAGCTTAATATTTGCAGATTTAAACTTCGCAGCAAAGGGTTGTAGTAATTCGCAGATTTCAGAAATATCTGGCTCGTGCCCTTTGCTATCAATTACTACGCGCAAAATGGGTGAACCAAGAATTTGCGCGATCGTCAAGAAGCGTTCAAGATTTTCTGATTTGATTCCACGCGTTCCGACTTCTAAGGCGATGCCAAAGCCGTCGGCATCACTTCTCAATTTTTTTAACTCTGCATCGCTAAGGTGCCCGATCGGTAAATTATCGGCAATCTGCAAAACTTCAGCGCTAAGTGCGTGTGCTTTTTCTAGTAACTCAAAGGCGTCCATTGCTATCGGGTGATCAGCTTCAATGCCGCCGATCGCCCAAGGAAAGGTAAAACTAGAAACGCCAAGTTTCATCTCTAAATTTACTTATCCCCACCGGTGATTTGCTTAACGCTGGCAAGAACATTCTCTGGTTCGAAAATTGCTGCCCAGTCATCGCGGAAGAGCGAACCTTGCGCATGCTTTAGCGCCATCAGCGCACCATCAGATAATTTCCAATTTAACTCTTCAAACAAGAGCGCGATACTTATCTGTAAATGCCCCATACAGAAATCCTTTGCTGCAGCTTCTGGTACTCCAAGGTCAATAACTTTTTGCAGACCCTGGGTAATCACTTCAACGCAGCCATTAATTAACGTTTCACTTAGCGCCGGCTCAAGTAAGGCCATTTGCTGCACAGTTATTCGATGGCTAGCGCTAATTGGCGCAAACATTTCGGTGGCAATTGTTTCGACTAAATCTGCTTCTTCTTCGGTTCCCCACGCAATTGCAAATACCAGCGCTTGAGTAGCAAGACCGCCACCCCAATAATCTCGGCGCGCAGCCGCATCGGTCTCACCAAGCAAGCTAAATACTGGAGGATGAGTTGGGTGGCAGACAAAACAACTTATATCTTCACGCATTTTAACTCGACTGGCAGCAATTGCCGCAGGATCTAAAAATAAAATTTTCGTTCCGGGATCTAACTTCGGAACTACTTCATCTGATATCTGCCTCACTAAAGCATCTGGTGTTGTAAAAATTACGACATCTGTTCCTTTTAGCGCTTCATCTAAATCCATAACTTGTAATCCAGCTTCACGGATGCGGGCTTGGCCTGCTTCGGATTTCTCAACGAAGCGAAGCTGGTATTTTTTTGTCTCAAGAAGAGGTTTGGTAATTCGGTTACCCATCTTGCCGCCCGCGCCAAGAATCGTTACAACAGTCATCAGAACTCCCATTTTTAAAGTTTTAAGTTTTTAAACTCTAGCAGCAGGAATAAGCACTGCGGTAGGCTCTTCGGGTGTCAGAGTCAACGGCAAATGCATTTGCTAATAAATATGTAATTGGCGTGGATTACGGAACTCTCTCTGGCCGTGCACTATTGGTGCGAGTCTCAGATGGCGCAGAAATTGCTACTGCGGTCTATGAATATCCGCATGCTGTAATAGAAGATGTGCTTCCAACATCAGGTGCGAAACTTCCACCTGATTGGGCGTTGCAGGTGCCGGCAGATTATGTCGAAGTCTTAAAAATTACCGTCCCAGCGGTTTTAAAGGAATCTGGGATTTCACCTGAATCGGTAATCGGAATTACTACAGATTTCACCGCCTGCACCGCACTGCCAGTTAAATCAGATGGCACACCTCTTTGCGAACTTCCTGAATTCTCAAAAAATCCACACGCTTTCGTGAAGTTATGGAAACACCATTCCGCACAGCCACATGCCGATCGCATAAATAAGGCGGCGCATGCAAGAAAAGAACCTTGGATTTCGCGCTATGGCGGGAAGATCTCTTCTGAATGGGAATTTGCCAAAGCACTGCAAGTATTAGAAGAAGCACCTGAAATTTATGAGGCGATGGATAAATGGGTTGAAGCTGCCGATTGGATTATCTGGCAACTCTGCGGGAAGTACGTTCGCAATATTTGCACTGCGGGATATAAAGGGATTTATCAAGATGGTAAATATCCAAGTAAAGAATATTTGGCCTCCTTGAATCCAAAGTTCGGCAATTTTGTTTCTGAAAAACTCGAGCATGAAATTGGCCAACTCGGCGCAGTTGCTGGGACTTTAACTGCCGAGGCTGCTGCTTGGACCGGACTTAAAGAAGGAATTGCAGTCGCAGTTGGCAATGTTGATGCACATGTCACCGCCGCTGCAGCGAACGCGGTTAATTCAGGACAGATGGTTGCGATTATGGGTACATCCACCTGCCACGTGATGGTCTCAGAAAAGTTTGCAGAAGTGCCAGGAATGTGTGGAGTAGTCGATGGTGGAATTATTGCTGGCTCACTTGGTTATGAAGCAGGGCAATCTGGAGTCGGAGATATCTTCGGTTGGTTTGCAAATAACTATGCACCTGCCGAATACACAAATGCCGCTGCCGCTAAAGGCGTGGATATACATACCTATCTATCTGAATTAGCCAGTGCACAACCTGTTGGTGCACACGGTTTAGTTGCCCTTGATTGGCAGAGTGGCAATCGCTCCACCCTCGTTGACCATCAACTTTCTGGACTAATAATGGGGCTAACTCTTTCTACAAAGCCGGAAGAAATTTATCGAGCGATCGTTGAATCAACGGCTTTTGGGGCGCGCAAAATTGTGCAAACATTTAATGAATCCGGTGTCCCAGTAAAAGAGTTCATTGCTGCTGGTGGTTTAATCAAAAATAAATTTGTAATGCAGATTTATGCCGATGTATTAAATATGCCGATAACGATAATTAAATCTGCGCAAGGTCCAGCGCTGGGATCTGCTATTCATGCAGCGGTTGCTGCGGGTGCGTATAAGAATGTACAAAGCGCAGCGGCTGCAATGGGTGGAGTTGCCCAAGCGCGCTATCAACCAATTCCAGCGAACGCCCAGGTTTATAACGAACTTTATGAGCGCTATAACGAACTTTACGAAAGTTTCGGCCACAATGGTGCAATGCATTCACTGCGTGCGATACGAGATCGCGCCTTAAATGGATCGGTGAAATAAATGGGAGCTAAAAAATACCTACAAGCAAAAGTTTGTAAGTTAAATATTGACCTACAGCGATATGGTTTAGTTGCCTGGACTGCCGGCAATGTTTCTGAACGTATGGCTGATGGAAAAAGTTTTATGATCAAACCCAGCGGCGTTAGCTATGAAGATTTGAAACCATCTCAAATGATTATTTGTGATTTGGATGGAAAAGTTATTGAAGGAGAACTTTCTCCGTCAAGTGATACTTTTACACACGCATATATCTACCGACATATGCCAGAAGTTGGCGGAGTCGTTCACACCCACTCAAATTACGCAGCTGCATGGAGCGCAATTCACAGCGCTATTCCTTGTGCTTTAACTGCGATGGCCGATGAATTTGGCGGTGAAATTCCGTTGGGCCCATTTGCGCTAATTGGTAACGATGCAATCGGTAAAGGAGTTGTTGAAACACTTACTGGACACCGATCATCGGCAGTGATTATGAAGAACCACGGTGTTTTCGCAATCGGTAAAGATGCCACCGCTGCAGTCAAGTCAGCAGTGATGTGCGAAGACGTTGCGAAGACAACGTGGATTGCAAAGACGTTGGGAACGCTGCAATTAATCGATCAGGCAAGCGTTGATAAGTTGTATGACAGGTATCAAAATATCTACGGTCAACGCGGCAAATAGGCGTATTTATCTCTGAATTTCTATTGCAGTACTGATTGTGGGAAGATTGGCCAATGGCAAACGATGAACGCTTAACCCTCTCTGTCGATTGCGGCGGACTCTTTCTTAAGAGTTGTGTCCTCGACGAATCAGGAACGATGCATTCAAAGCCGGGTCGAATCGAAACGCCTTACCCACTTTCACCACAACGTTTTATAGATACGATGAAAGAAATTTCTGATTCACTCCCACCGACTTATCGCGCCACCATCGGCATGCCCGGAATGATTCGTCACGGGGTGGTTATTTCAACCCCGCATTACATGACCAAGAGCGGACCACGCACACGCATAGATCCTGAACTCCAAGAACAGTGGAGCGGTTTTGATATGCAGAGCGTGCTCACTAAAAAATTAGAGATGCCGACTCGCGTATTAAATGACGCTGAAGTTCATGGCGCAGGAATTATTTCTGGATCAGGGTATGAAGTAGTAATAACCCTTGGTACCGGACTAGGTTTTGCAATTTTTTATGGTGGATCTCTCTCGCCACATATTGAGTTTTCACACGCACCTGTTCGTCGCGCGACAACTTATGACACTTGGATTGGTGAGCACGAACGTCGGCGTCTGGGCAATGCTTTCTGGTCTCGTCGAATCCGCGCAATGGTTGATGAGCTTCGCCCAGTATTTATGTGGGATCGCCTTTACATCGGTGGTGGAAATGCGCGTTGTATTCGTCAGGCAGATTTAGATCGAATGGGCGATGAAATTGTTATTGTTCCAAATGCTGCTGGAGTCGCAGGCGGAGTGCGCGCCTGGACTTTAGAACAATATAAGTAATTAATTAACCCTTAACTTAAATTTTCCTGCGGCAATACCTGCAAATTCTGCCGCTCCCGTGGCACCAGCTTCTGTCGCATCTGAAACTCGGTACTTACCAAATTGTTTTTCTTTTGCGAAAGCAATCATCGGATTCTTAATCCATCCACCTGCAATAACCACGTTCTGCGATTTTCCGGTGAATTTCTCGATAAGAGAAATCATCTCGGCTGAGTCTTCGACTAGGTGTTCTACTGTTGCGCGAAAAAGAGCAGCAGGTGAAACAGCATCATCTAAATTTGTAATTGAAAGACCGTGGTAATCATTTACTACTCGCATCGCACTTGCGGTGGGATCGATTGAAAGCGCAGCCGTTCCGAGTGCAACTTTCTCATCAAGTGAAGATACGCCAATTAAAGAACAGGCACGTTCCAAAGTTAGACCTGTCGGAAGCGCCCCGAGTAAGGTGTAATGATCGGCAATGACTGAGCAACTGAGGCCAACATTTGCAGCAGCTAATTCTGCAATGGCCTCTCGTTTCAAAGGCGCTTTAAATGTGCGCAATAGCGCTTCGGCAGTTCCCATTGAATCAAAGAGTGAACCCTCATTGATCGCACCACTGTAATAAGCAGCGGTGAAATGGTCGTGTCCGGCAATTGTGATCACCGCTCCACGCAAATTCTCCGGCGCTTGGTTATTTACAATTCCAATTGGTTCTCCTGCTACAACTAGCCTTCCTAAGAAATCTTTTCCGCCGCCAACTAGGGCAATTGCTTCTTCCCAAGGTTTGCGCGCTTCAACATCAAAGAAACCGGTGCGACTAACTAAAGAGAGTTCATTAACGGGTTCTGCACCGAGGCGGTAGGCAACCCATTCAGGTGCAGAAAGAAAATGTTTGACTCTCTTTGATTCAGGATAATTTTGATTTAACCAGAGCGCCTTTGAAACAGTGACAATTTCATTTAAGTGCGCTCCTGCGCGAGCACGAAATTCAAAGTCGCCTAGCTCTTTAAGTATCGGCTCAGTTATCCCACGGGGATCATGCCAAGCTAATCCAGGAGCCAGCGGCGTCCCCGCTTCATCCATCAATACACCGGTTTCGCTAAATCCGGTAAAACCAATAGCAATAACTTTCCCACCAGCTAAATCAGCGGCTTTTGATGCAACAGAAATGACCCTATTAGCAAGCAGCAACATATCTATCTCGCTGCAATTCTTTACGTGCTTCCAAGGAGTCGGTTCTGCGTATTCAGATAAAACTTTCAGATCTAAATCTGTTGCAACAGCTTTAAGGCGAGATGTGCCAATGTCAACGCCAATTAATATTTCTTGCATCATTTATTCAGCGACTCGCGCCAACTCCGCAAGTGGTGGTCGAGCGATGATTGCATTTGCTCCAGTTAGCGAATAAGCGCCAGCAGCGAATGGAATTACAACTGCATCACCCTTGGTGATAGCCATATTAGGCGCGCTTGCGAAAGAGATTTCTCCACTTCCGTCTAAGACTAAAACAATGGCAAAGCCAGCCGGTAGATCACCGTTTCCTGGCGCTAAATGAGCGCGGAAATAACCATCTGATTTAAGAGGAAGAACGGTTCGCATGGTTCCACCAGAAAATGCGTTATGGGTAATTAGCGAATCGAATTCTGCATCGGTTAGCGGGTCAAGCTTTAAAGCATCGGTGACGGTTTCGAAACCGAGGCCGAGATGACCATCTTTAATTCCATCTACCGCAAAGCCTTCCCACTCTAAAAGCGCTGATAGATCTGTTGGCTCCTGCAATTCAAGAACAAAGATGCCCGCATCGATTGCATGTGCAACACCAGCCGGAACAAGGACAGCATCGCCAACTTTTACTTCGGTGCGCCGCAAAGATGCAAGAAGTGCGGCAGAATCTTGGGCACGAACTAATTTGAGAAGATCTTCTTTATTCTGTTTAGCGGCAAATCCCAAACCGACTCCAGAGCCAGTAGGTGCTTCTAAAATAATCCAAGCTTCAGTTTTTCCATGATCTAAACCTAAATGTGTTTTCGCAAATGCTTTATTTGGATGATAATGAACCGGAAGTCTTTGATCAGGATCAAGTAACTTAACTAATATCTCAGTAGATAAACCAAAATTCTTTACATGGTCTGCGCCAAGCCAGCCATCGGGATCAGCCTTAATCGCTTCGCGTAAAAGAGTTCCATCCGCCAAATGTGAAAGACCTTGCTCGGCTTCGCCGAAGCGAGTAGTAATCGAACCAATCCACTCTTCGGGACGCATCGGACCGCCCGGACCATGTCGCAGCGCACCAATGCGATTTCCACCGCGATAAAAGTGATCAAATTGATTAGATGGAAGTTTGGCGGGGGTAGTTGAACTCTGTGACATGGTTCTAGACTACTTGTAGGGTTAACAAATTGACCAGCGAAAATGGAGCACCTTAAATGTCTGACGTATCAATTCGCCTAAAGCGCTTATTTAATAATGGCCGCTGCTTCGATATTGCAGTAGACCACGGCTTCTTCGGTGAAGGAACATTCCTTGCAGGTATTGAGGATATGCAGGCGGCGGTTAATACTCTGATCGCAGCAGCTCCGGATGCGATTCAGTTAACCGTTGGGCAAGCGAAGTTGTTACAGAACAATCCAAATCCAAATAAACCGGCGCTTGTTATGCGCACCGATGTGGCAAACGTTTATGGAAAAGTAATTCCGGATCACCTATTTAGTATTTTGCTAGAAGAACCAGTCTTGCAAGCAGTCCGCCTTGATGCAGCAATTGTTGTCGTAAACCTGCTCGATCTGCCTGGTCGCCCCGAACTTCGTGATGCTTGCATTCGCAACATCATGACCCTTAAAGCGCAATGCGAACATTATGGAATGCCACTAATGATTGAACCACTTGTTATGAAGGATGCTTCGACTGGCGGGTATACATCAGATGGTGAACTTGAAAAAGTTCTTCCTTTGGTTCGCCAAGCAATTGAACTCGGTGCAGATGTAATCAAGGCAGATCCAACTGATATCGCAGCTGATTATCATCACGTGATTCAGACTGCTGGTTCAGTTCCAGTCTTGGTTCGTGGCGGTGGACGTGTTTCTGATGAAGAGCTTTTAAATCGCACTGCAGAAGTATTGAAACAAGGCGCAGCCGGAATTGTTTACGGTCGCAATATTATTGCTCATCCAAAACCAGCGAAGATGACTCAGGCGCTTATGGCTATGTTGCATAAGGGAACTTCTGCCGCCGATGCGCTAAAGATTGTTAACGCTTGAAATGTCGAAGCAAAAGCTAGTTAAAGTCGGAATTATCGGCGGTGGGCTGATGGGCCGCGAATTACTGGCGCTGGTTGGGCGTTGGGATGCGCTTCTAGACCATCCAATCCGTCCAGTTATCACTGCCATCGCTGATACATCAGATGCGGTTAGGGAATTCTTTACCAACGCCGGAGTATCTGAGTCATATAGCGACTATAAAGATTTATTAGCTAGCTCAAGCGTTGATGTGGTTTATATAGCGGTGCCGCACAATCTTCACGAAGAGATTTATATCGCAACAATAAATTCTGGAAAAGATTTCTTAGGCGAAAAGCCTTTTGGAATAGATTTAGCTGCTGCTGAAAAGATTGCCGCAGCCCTTGCTGGTAAATCAAATTTTGTACGAGTTTCTAGCGAGCTACCTTTCTATCCCGGAGCACAAGCTGCGGTTCGGGAAGTTCAATCGGGAAATCTTGGAGAAATTGTGGAAGTTCGATCTGGCCTTTTGCACTCATCGGATATTGATCGCAAAAAGAAAATCAACTGGAAGCGCCAACGTAAGTTCTGCGGTGATATCGGCGTATTAGGCGACCTCGGAATGCATGCGGCGCATATTCCATTGCGCCTGGGTTACAAACCCACAAAGGTATTTGCAATTTTAGATGACATCGTTATTCACCGTGAAAGTGCCAACGGTGAGAAAATTGCCTGCGATACTTTTGATAACGCAGTTCTTGCGATGCGCGCTAAGAATCCGGGCAATGATCGCGAATTTCCGATGTTCTGGGAGATGAAGAGAATTGCACCGGGAGAGAGCAACACATTTTTCTTTAGCGCTTTAGGAATGGATGGTGGAGTTCGCTTTAGCACTAAGAACCCTGCGGTTTACCACACCTTTGCTTTGAGAAATGGCGAACAAGTTTGGTCTGAAATACAGCCGGGCCACGTTACAAATTGGCCAGTGATTACCGGGCATATATTTGAATTTGGTTTCCCGGATGCGCTTCTGCAAATGTGGGCGGCATACTTCGCAGAACGAGAAGGCAAGTTGGGCGATCGCTTTGCTTGTGCATCCGTTGAAGAAGTAATTAATTCACATAAAGCATTTGCTGCTGCTATGAAATCTCACGAGACTCATTCAGAGATCGCGATTTAATGATGAAAAGTTTTGCAGATACAAAGATTGCTGTTATCGGCAGCACAATGATGGATTTAACTGTGTATGCCGATATTTTGCCAGCTGCTGGAGAAACCAGATTCGGCGAGAGCTTTACAACTGGCTTTGGTGGAAAAGGCGCTAATCAAGCGGTTATGGCTGCTCGTACTGGCGCAACGGTCACAATGATTACAGGTATCGGCAACGATGGTTTCGGTGATGAAAGTTTGCAGAACTTTAAAAACTGTCAGATGGATACTTCATCAGTTTTACGTCTAGATACGCATACTGGTGTGGCGCATATTTGGGTAGATGGCCAAGGACAGAACCGAATTTCAATTGTTCCTGGCGCTAACTTTAAATTAACGCCACAGGATGCCATCGATGAAGTAAAGAAGTTAAAGAACGTCAGCGTTTTAATTGCGCAATGCGAAATTCCTCAGGAAGTGACCTTGGCCGCTTTCCGCACCGCTCAAGAGCTAGGTATTACAACAATCTTAAATCCCGCTCCGTACCAACTGCTGACCGATGACTTACTGGATTTAACTGATTGGTTGATTCCCAATGAGATTGAATTTGCTGAATTAGATAAAGCACACCGCGCGCCAGATACAGATGAAATAATTGCCTCCCTTCGCGAAAAGGGTCGCGCGATTGTGACTTTAGGCAGTGAGGGCGCTGCCCTTGTTACCACTGATGGGAAAGTTAAAAGATTTAGCGCTAAAAAAGTTAGCGCAACCGACACAACTGGTGCCGGAGATTGCTTTATTGGTGCATTTGCCGCAGCGATCGCAGCAGGCGCCGGTGAAGAGAGCGCTGTTCAATTTGGTATTGATTGTGCAACTAAGAGCGTGACACGCAAAGGCGCCCAATCTTCTTATCCAAATATCGAAGAAATTGATTTCAGCCTGATCGTAAAATAACGCTGCTGTAAGGAACGGCATCGCCAGTATGAATTATTCCAAGCGTCTGCCCGACTTTAACTTTGAAATCCTCATGTGGAATTACCGTCGTATTTAGCCCACCGTGATGCTTCTTGTATTCGGCAACAGTTTTAGGATCAACCTTTACTTCAAATTCGGCGGCTAAATACAGGCCTGTTAAATCAAGGTGCGGCAAAATCGCATCAAGTACTTGGCCAACTGTCGGGGTTCCCATCACAAGTGCCAAATCAATAGTTTCTACATTGGGATAAGTAGGAAAAGGTCCATCGACAATTGCGATCGTATTTACGTGGCGAAATCTCGCCAAAAGGGATGCAAGGTCGCCGTTGATAATTCCATTTTTAATCATGAATTTATAATCCCCTAGTAATCGCCTTCGCACAAGCGCTAAACTTGAAAAATGCCCGAACAGTTAGCTAGCCAAGAGGCTGCACTTGCCCGAATTCAGAACCACCTTGAGAATTCCCCCGAACGCGTCTTAATTGGAATTATTGGCAAGCCAGGTGCAGGCAAGTCCACGCTATCCAAATTCTTAATGGCCAAACTCCCTAAAGAATTTGTAACCGTTGTTCCGATGGATGGCTACCACCTGAGTAATAAAGTATTGAAGGATTTAAGGCGCGCTGATCGCAAAGGCGCGCCAGATACCTTTGATGTTGCCGGTTTCGTATCACTTGTAAAACGCATCCGCTCTGAACAGACCCAGAATATCTACTACCCAATATTTGATCGCGCGATAGAGGAATCAATCGCTGCCCAGGGAGTCGTCACATCTGCTACCAAAGTAGTAATTATCGAAGGCAATTATTTATTGCACGATGAGGGTGGCTGGGAAGTATGTAACGATTTATTAGATGAAAGCTGGATGGTCGACGTTGACGATGACAAGCGAATTTCTAGGCTGATTTCGCGCCACATTGCTTATGGCAAAGACCCAGAAGCGGCAAAAGCTTGGGCAAAAGGTACTGATGAAGTAAATGCGAAATTAATCGAACGCGGTCGCAGCCGCGCCAATTTCGTTGTTGCTATTGATTAACTACGCAGCGCCGCAGCAAGTGAACGGAAATCTTCGACCAGGATGTCGATCTCTCTCTGTCCGTGAGCCAAACTAATTAACCACTGCTCATCTAATCCGGGAGGCGTAATAATGCCGCGGTTTAACGACCAGAGCCAAGAGAGTTCAGCTACTGCAAAGTCAGTTGCCTTGTAATCGCGATAGTTGCGAACAGGTTCTGTAGACCAAGTGATACAGCCCTTAACACCGAATCCAACGGTGTGCGCTGGAAGTTGGTACTCATCAATGATTGCAGAAATTCGCTCTAGCGCTTGTTGGTTTAGCGTTTCTGCTGCAGCCAAAGTTTCTGCGTTACAAATTTTATCTACTGCGCGAACACCAGCCATGGCTAATGGATTTCCGTTAAATGTACCGAAGTGGGCCATTTTTCCGTTAGTTACATAATCCATGTACTTCTGCTTGCCACCAAAGGCAGCAAGGGTAAGTCCACCACCGATTGATTTAGCAAGGGTAATTAAATCTGGTCGCACGCCAAGTCTTTGCGCTGCACCTTGATGTCCGGCAGTTAGACCAGTCTTTACTTCATCAAAAATTAAAATGATTCCATATTGATCGCATAGTTCGCGAACTCGTTCTAGATAACCCGCATCAGGAAGAACAATTCCGATATTTTCAAGAACAGGCTCCACAATAAAGCAAGCAATTGTTGCTGAGTTTTTTTCGAAAATTGCTTCTAGTGAATCAGCGTTGTTATAAGGAACCACAAAAACTTTTCCGGCTACTAGATTTGTATCTGCCACAGGAGTTGGGAAATCCGGATCTCCGGCATATTCAACTTTAGGTTTTGCTGATACAACGAAAGGATCGTAGCTACCGTGGTAACCGCCTTCGATTTTAACAATGTCGCTCTTGCCACTTGCAGATCGTGCAGTTCGCACCGCGTACATCGTTGATTCGGTACCTGAATTTGTAAATCGAACTTGGTCAATTCCGAAGCGACGACAGATTCTTTCTGCGGCATCAGTTGAAATAGGAGATGGGGTCACAAAGAGCATTCCGGTATCAAGGGCTGCTTTGGCTTCTGCTACGACTACTGGGTTCAAGTGTCCGGCGAGCATTGCGCCGAAGCCCATCGAAAGGTCGAGCAACTCGCGACCATCAACATCTGTCATCCACGCGCCTTTAGCGGAGACGATCGAGATTGGATATGGATCCCAGTGCTGGAAGCTGGAGGTAACTCCGAGGGGGAGCGACTTCAACGCACGCGCGCTCTCGGTGGCTGAACCCTTGGTGCTCTTAGTAAATAGTTGCCATTCTGAGGCCAGTAAAGAGGCTACCTTCTCAGGAGATATCGGCGTGGATGTTGTTGGTACTGATCTAAAAGTTTCCGCGTGATGCGATTGTGTAATCATTTTAAAGCTGTACGGCAAAGGTTTCTGATTTAGAAACTCGTTTGAGAAGTACTCTCCCCATCGTTGTCACTCTTTCGAGTGCCCCATAAGTATCTCCGAAGTCAAAATAAGTTGCAACCCCAACCCTTTTTTATGCGAGAAGTTCGGGCGTGTCTCATAAACTTGCCCTAATTATGAAACTTATGGAAAAGAAAAAATGAGAATTAGAACTTGGATTAAAAAGACAAAAGCCGGCCGTATTTTCTGGCGCGCAGTCATCGGAATTGTGGGCGGCATAATAACTGTTTTAGGTGCAATCGCTTTAGTTGCTCCTGGACCAGGAATTTTAATTGTGATTGCAGGACTTGGTATTTTGGCAACTGAATTTGCTTGGGCCTCTCGAGTTGTGGTCCGCACAAGAACTTATGCGCAAAAAGCTGCCGATAAAGTTGGAATACCAAAGTGGGTTCAGTTAGCCCTGGTTGCAGGAGCGGCGGTTCTATCAATACTTATAATTTTATATTTGTACTGGATCGGAAAAATTTAAAACTGCGAACGTATATCCCAAAGATCTTTAAAGACCGGATTAAATAAAGTACTTGCTAAGTACTTAACTCCATCAGAACCACCAGTGCCAGCTTTCTGCCCAATGGTGCGTTCAACCATCTTTACATGACGGTAGCGCCACTCTTGCAGTCCTTCATCAATATCCATAAGTCTTTCACAGACCATTGCTGACTCAGGATCGCCGCGATGAACTTCTAATAACGCGTCAATGACACGTGGATCAGATTGGTAATGGCTTGATTTATCGCGATTTAAAATTTCAACAGGAATTTTATGCCCGCGCTTTGCAAGATATGCCAGAGTTGAATCCCAGATGGAGTTGCGAGATGCGATCTCTTTAATTTCAGCCTGAACATCCAGAGGTAGGTGCGAGGCCATCTTCGAATCCCTACGTCCCAGTAAAGCTTCAACTTTTCTAAACTGTGCAGACTGGAACCCGCTGGAGGAGGAGAGATACCCACGGAAAGCGTTAAATTGCAGTGGCGTCATCGTCTCTAAAATATCAACTTGGGTGACACAGACTTTAAGTATTGTGCGAATCCGCCCAAGAATGGCTAGCGATCGGTGAGTATCGCCAGATTCAAGAGCCTTTGCTGCTTCGTTGAATTCGTGGATTAATTGTTTAAACCAGAGTTCATAGCTCTGGTGGATGATAATAAATAGCATTTCATCGTGTTCCGGGCCCTGTGATAAAGGGTTCTGTAATTCAAGCAATTTATCAATTGCTAAATATGAGGTGTAGGTAAGTGCGGAATCGAAATCGGTATCGCTCATGTGACCCTCGAATCTGTTTTATCGATTTTCTCGTATTGCCTTGAAGCAACAAGATCACGGATGCGCGCAAAACCATCCCAAACTTCGACGTAAGAAGTTGGAAGCGGAGCAATCGCCAGCCTTATTGAATTAGGCGTTCTATAGTCTGGAATAACGTTGGCGAATTCTCTTAACGCTACACAAATACGTGCTGCATCAGGATGACCTAGAGAAATATGACCACCGCGTTCTTGGGGATTACGAGATGTTAATAAAGTAAATCCAAGTTCTGCCAGCCAAGCATCGTATAACTGAATCATCATCTCAGTTCCGATCGCTGCCTTTTCTGAAATCGCACCAATTCCTGCCTCTTCAATCATCGTAAATGCGCTCTTAATGCAACGTAATCCGATCAATGAAGGACTAGCAATTTGAAAACCACGAATGCCTTGCGCTTTTTCAAAATTGGCTCCCATTGCGAATTGATCGCCTTGTGAAAACCAACCTTGGATTGGAACTTGCAACTCGGCTTGCACTTTTTTATTTACATAGAGCCAAGCAGGTGCGCCCGGGCCAGAATTACCATATTTATATGTGCATCCGACTGCGATATCAACGCCATTTTTATCGAAGTCCATTTCGATTGCACCGACGGCGTGGCTGGC
>Ga0209355_1001170_pt1 | contig 15070 bp, 14 predicted proteins | sample LauGreSBDMM110SN_3_FD_187563 | JGI IMG/M metagenome (GOLD analysis project Ga0209355, IMG submission 187563) | Freshwater lake microbial communities from Lake Michigan, USA - Sp13.BD.MM110.SN (SPAdes) (version 2) | ecosystem: Environmental > Aquatic > Freshwater > Lake | place: Lake Michigan...
TTATCATAGGATTCCATGTGTATAGATACAGAGAACCCAGGACTATCCGATACTTTCATAGATGTTTTTATAAACCGACCGTGTTGTTGTTCGTGGTCACGTAAAAAACGGGCTAATCTCAAAGCTGCCTCTTGTATATTGAGGTCATATTTTCGGGATATTTGCTGTACAATTTCTTCCCGTGGATAATTAAATAGTCCGGAGATGTATGCGTCTTCTTCATTCATAATACTATAATTCTCAACACGTTTATAACGGAATTCTGCTCCCTTATTAAAATCGGGTGATTCATCAGATACGAGAACCGCTTGAAAGAGCCCATTATATTTTGTCCATTCAGTATCTTTTGTCAAACGTTTCTTTATGACCCAATGTAAAAATTCTATTTCAACATCCGATTGACGTAGGTTCTCAAATCTTCCTAATTCATACCCATTTTTTTTAAGGAAGTCATTGATATGATCAATGACTGGATTCGCTACTTCTTGAATAAGTATTTCAATATCAGAAATGGGAATAGGTTCTCGGAAATTGTTTCCTGAAATGGAAATATCTCCATTGTTGAAAATGTGTAGATAAATATCTCCTTTTGAATGTTCTACAGAGAATGAAATCTGTTTATTTCGCCCTGTTTCCTTTGCTAATTTTATAATTGTTTTTGGCGGTAAGAATGGGATTTTTGTCCCATACTTTGTGATTGCCTCGCTATATAATCTGTATAGGTTCTCGCGTCTGGGTCCGGGATTGTATTTAATAAAGGGTATATTTAATGTGGCATGGACATTTTTGAAAATAATATCTAATGGAAGGATGTGTTTGAATTCGGGATGAATAAGTAATGAGAACTCCGATATACCACGTTCTAAAAAGGTCATATCACTCATACGTTCTCTGTAGATGTCATAAAGGATATCTATGGGTTCGTTTGAGTGAGGGGATTTTTTTTTGGTTTCACCAAGTAGGTTGCGTTGTGCTATAGTTAGTTCTTCTTGAGAATTGATGTCTTTACGTGCCAATAAAGGGAAATAAATAGACGAAACCCATCCCATTGAAATTTCGTTTTTTTCACAGAAAGAAAAAACGTCTTTTGCGAAACATACAAAAATAGTGTTGTCTAAAAATCTTCCGCCGTTATTATTTAATAAGAGTTGGTTCTCAAAACTTTCAAGAGGGTTGCTAGAGGATTGTGTCCATAATTCGGTTTTTCCCGGAATAGAGAACATATCAAATGGATTCGCTGAAAAGAATTCGTTGTGTGATGTTCTAAATCTTTTTCCAATACTCATTTTATAGAACCGGGATTTGTCATTGAGAAGCCCAGTGAGTTCGCTCATATCATCTAGTGAATAAGTATCCTTTTGATGTTCAATCTTTTCAAGAACATTTTCATAAACGCCCAGATTTACCAAAAGTTGTTTATACTCATCTTTGGAAATAGACCCCGTTTTACCTAATAGGTTCTCTAATATTCTTAATAGATGAAACCGGTGAATATGACTAAATAAATATAGTTCATGGTACGATACAGACTCCTCGGATACTTGTAATTCTTTCAATATTTTATATTTGATTGTATAAATAGAATCATCTGCGTGAATCATCTGTTTGGCATATTGAATGGGGATTTGATTATCTTCTATAAATCGTGATTCTACTTCATTAAATGGTGATTCAGATTGGTTTTCGGGTTGGGTTGAAAATACAATTTGGCGTGTTACGTCACCATCATTGCCTAATATACAAACTTTATATATTGATTCCATTATTATGATAGATATATTATATTATATCATAATAATCCTTTATGACTATTATATTACAAGGGTGAAAAAAGAGTTGTTCCGGAGATGTCATAAAGGAATATTGTCTTATGTATTGACGGATTGATGGATGAAAAAAATTTTTGACATGGGTCTATTCATGGGTCTATTCCAAATATATATTTTATAAAGGGTATAAAGAAATGATGGTAGTATATCTTGTAAATGACTGAACCCAGAGAAATGATAATTACTGAGGCTTTGACCAAGTTGAAGACACTTGGTGCAAGGATTAAGAAGCATATTAGCGAATCTTCGTTGATTGTTATCAAAACGCGGACATATAACGCAATACTTCAAGATAAGGAATTTAGAAAGAGGGCAGAGAGCGAACTGGAATCCATCAATACATTGATTAAGAATGAGTATGATTACAAGGTGAAAATAAGTGAATCTAATCATGTAACGAAGATAAAGATTAGTGACAAGTTTGGTGAAATGACGGTGAATCAGTTGATTTTGTATAAGAATGTTATTGAAGAGAAGCAGATTCTATTGAATCATCTTAAACAGCAGTTTGCCTCTATTACTAGTGAAAGCGTACGTCTTCGTGAGCAAAGGGAAAGGAATATCAATGATAGGATAACAGTATTTTGTGGAAAGGATAGGAAGGATAGTAGATTAGATGATGGAATTATTACTACGATGGCTGAGAATTTTCGTAAGGATGACCCGATTGATGTCTTAGACCCATTGGATGTGGGTGGTCTCATTAAGAGTCTTGAAGCTGAGATTGAAGAGTTCAAAGAAAAGGTGGATTGGATTACATCGGCATCCAACTCTACGACAACTATTAGAATGTAAATAATACAATCCCCCAATAGAACGAATCCCCGAAAAACCCCTGCTGGCATACCAGGTACGTATGCCGAAAAAAATTTAAACTTAGAGTTGAAAGTTCAATGTTTAAGGATTAAAGTTGAAAGATCATCTGGCCGGTATATATCATTTTTATCGTTATACGTTATTTGATATTTGGCCTTTCAAAGAACAAGTCTTAAAGATTAAAGTTTGTTCAAATCCGTGAGTAGAGTCTTATCTGTATGATAAAGCGGTTGGTATTTACGCGGGGTACCACATGGCAGTTCTGTTGGGGGAAAAAAACAAGCAATTGTTTGTTTTTTTCTATGTTTTAACATCTCGGTGAAATCTACGGTTTACCTACTCTATTCATAATAAGGATTATCCGAAATTTTCATTCCACAATATTCCTGTGGCGCTGTTTTATAGTCGCGAGGTGTATATAATCCAGCCTCACTTGCTTGTGTTAGTAAAAATTTGAAGTTCTCCCAAAACTCCGATTTATGTCCAATCGATTGTGTTGCTATATGAGCTAATTCATGAAGTGCCACAAAGGTAAGTGTGTTTTCATCAATAAAATTATCATTGTCCTCTTTTTTTTTATTCAAACAAAATGCTATTTTTTCACCCTTGTTCTCGCTATATGCTGTATGTTCGCTTGTCGGCAATGTTTCCATAATTTGTTTTGGATTAAATCCACTATGTAACCTGAGAACATTATCTTTTTCAGGATATTTTTTATAAACGACATCTACAAGGGTTTTACATCTATCAGTGACACGTGCCAATAAATCTGCAGCAGCCGCAACTTGTTTTCGGTCACGAACACAATATTTATTACCATCCACCGTAGAAATAACGCATTTTAGTTCGATTGAGTTCCTGTTGGCTAAATACATATACCCACCTACAAATAAAATACCAAAGATAATTACTTGTAAAAAAGTTCCGTTTTTATCCATATATAATAGCCAATTATATTGTAGGGAAACCGTAGGTTTCCCCTACTACCCCATCCCTCCCTTAGGGAGCCTCCGCCAATTATTCCTTTATGACAATTTATAAAAGCCCACCCAAAAAAGGTCATAAAGGAAAATGATGAACCACTTCGCTATACTTTATAGAATTATAATTGTCGGACACTAATGATGGGGTCCAAGTCCCATAAGGGGGAACCGTAGGTTCCTCCTATCGGGGACGTTCTCACCTACTAGACAAACCGTCATAAAAACCGGTTGAAAATATTTTCGAGCGACTTCATTCACTTGTTCCTTTGTGACAGATTTTAAACATACATCATACAGGCGTTCATAAGGAACCATTTCACGATTGTCATAAAGGATATATTCGATACCATTATATTCACATTTATGATCACCTTCTTCAAGATGTAATATATGGTTGCCTTGGAAATTCCCTTTTGCTACGTCCAACTCCTTCTGTGTGATACCTTTTGAAATTAAATCCTGTAGGATAGTTGAGAGAATGGGGAGAACACCCGGTTTATTCCCGTTTTTGAGAACCTTCGTTGGGTCACACAACGTATATATTTCAAAATGTCCTGAAGAAGAATGATGAATAGATTGACAAGACGATGTATAAGTAAGCCCGTTTTTCTCACGTAAAATCATAAACAATCTGCTGGTCATATATCCACCAAGAATATTTTTGAGTAATAACAACGGATATTTATCTGTATGACTATGAGGACATGTCTTAAAGGCAATACCAATATGCGTTGCTTGAATACCCTTCTTTTTTAGAATACTATATTGGGGACTATCATATATTTTTGGAGGGGGGTCAATACTGTCAGAAAGGTGTATTTGTCGGTTCTTTGAAACAAACGAAGTTTTTGCTAATATATTCCCTATATGATCAAAGGACATATTTGAAACAACACTGATTCCCATATGTTGTTGTTGGTAAAATCGGCGGTAGATTTCGAGAACATCTTTCGATTGTTGTGGGGGATATTCAATAGAATCTACTGGATAGGAATACGGTGTTTCGTCATAAAGTGATTTATAAATCATATCATCTATATGACTTGTAGGATTATCATTATTACGAATGTTCTCCTCTTTTACAACGTGTTGTTCCAATTTCATTTCATTTTTCCTAAATATGGAATGAAAAAGAATATCGGATAGTACGCTTATACATGGTTCAATCCATTGATTCATACATTTGATTTTATAACAAGTGAATTGTTTGGAAGTCTCGGCATTTATAAATGCTCCTATTTCGTCATATGTTGTTATTATAGAAATAGAAGTAGGATGTTCTCGTGTTCCTTTGAAACACATGTGTTCTATAAAATGCGCTATTCCTTTTTGATTCGATTCTTTTTCATGAATAGAACCGAACCGGATAAAGAGGAATATAGTGGATATTGGAAGCGAATGACCACCCGATTGATGAATATATTTGAAGCCGTTTTTGAATGTATGGGTTTTTATAGACATATTATATTTATCCTTATAAAATTGTCATAAATAAATTATGATCCCAGGATTTGAACATGAAAAAAATGTTTTGTATTATACTATCTAACTATCTAACTATCTAACTATCGAACTATCGAACTATCTAACTATCTATTTATTTTGCATAACGTTAGCGGAGGCAAGAAGGATTTGACTAGCATCCTCAAGCTTTTTGAATTCTTTAGCATCAGGGTATCTATGTGCTAAAGGTATTAGCGAAGCTAAATGCTGTGGTATCTTGGCATTGATCACGTTGATCAACTTAGTAATAGACATTTTTTCTATAATATTAAATGACGGGAAATATTGATTGATGTATCTATATACATCACATAACGCATCTAATTGGTCAAATACACAACCTGGTCGTGTTTTATGTTGTTCAATAATCAATGTTTGTAATTCTTTCACAAATTCACCAACGTCTTTGTGAATAGGTGCATCTACACTGTCTACCTTGGTATCAGGAACGACGGCCCCAACAGCCCCCCAAACAGTAGCATTTTTCATACGACTATCAATGATAGTATTTCCGTTTCTAAGAGTCTTTCCGTTTCTAAGTGTCATAGTCATCATTGTGTGTTGGTTTAAATTATGCTGTAAAGATAATTTAAAAAAGGTAAATCAATTTTGTAGGGACCGCCGCACTGTACCTACGGTTTCCCCCGACAGTGGCCCTCCCTTCGGGAGCCTCCGCCAATTATCCCTTTATGACTTCTTTTGGATGGGCTTTTATAAATTGTCATAAAGGATTATTGTATATGGGCTTCGCCCACACCCTCCTGCCTACGGCAAGGCCCGTCGGGCCACGGGAATGGTTCTCAACATATTTCCTTTATGACTTCTTTTGGATGGGCTTTTATAAAGTTTTATGAGAACCTTATAAAAAATTATTATAATAAATATTGGCGGATCCTAAGGGATGGGGTCTCTATCGTTGCCCGGCACCAACCTCCAATGGAACACGACCAAGGTCAGGCTCTATTGTGCTTTGGTTCCAAGGACCAATATTCGACTTTGCGATAATAGGGTCAGAACGCTCTTGGAGATTGGCATTACGGAGAGTTTGTCCAATAGTATCCAAACCAATATGATAACCGGCTTGAAGAAGATCAGGAGCAGCAATATTTCCTTGAGCAACAGGATTCAAAGCAGCCCATTGACTATTTTGGTCAGTAGGAAGCAAATCTTTAGGAGCAGTAACAGTTTGAGCAGTGTATCCACTAGACATTTGAGCAGCAGGCACCGTTGTAGCAGTTACTATTTTCTGTTCTGGTGATAAAGCAACAGCAGGAGCAGTTGTCTCAGCAGTACCAGTTGTCATAGCATCCATTCTCAAAGATTTCGAACCTGAATAAGAATATAGAGCAAAAACTAGAATAAGAAATACAACTAGAATCATAACTCTTTCTGTTGTAAAAAATTTTGTGAATCCACTTGAAAAACTACGAGCAAAATTCTTTAACATTGCTTTTATATAAACAAGCGGATAAAATTATTTTTGCCCGAATATATTTTACTAAACTTATCCTTGACTTTGGTGAAAATGAATCATTCTTGTATTTTCTCAAATATAAGATTTGTGGATGCCTAAAGGCGTGTCATATATCATTCATCATTGTCAGACTCGTCAGTATCTTCACTACTACTACTACTATTCAAAATATCATCCAACATGTATTTGTTTTTAATCTGTTTCGCTTCTAAATAAGATGAAAGTGCTAAATCTCTGGCTACTTTCGCTTTTTGTCTGGCCTCTTCATACATTTTATAATACAATTCCTTTCTTTCTTTCAAAGAAACCGTTTCATTTTTAGAAACTTCGTCTAAATGAATATCCACTTCACATAATTCCGTTTCAATAGGAAGAGGATCCGAAGCAGAAAGAACAGGAAGAGGATCCGAAGCAGAAAGAATAGAAGGAGTCGATTCATCCTCGATTTGTGAAGCGGGAATGTTATTTTTTTCATCTTTATCAAGTATCAAATCCATCCCTTTTACATAAGTAATAGTCTCCGTTTCCGGTTCTGGTTCCATTTCCTTTTTTACTAAAGGTTCTGTATCACCCACCTTCTTTTTGAAAATACAACTATTAAATATCTCCTCCGGTTTTAATACCATCATCTGTTTAATTTCAATATCTATTTGAAAACTTCTTGCTGATGAACGAACTCCTTGAATCTCTAAAATTACCATTACATTTGTGTTCTCTGTTATTTCTTCAATTGGAATCGGTACTTCTTCCTCATTATATATTTTTAGTTTTGATTTTCCGGAGTTTGATGCTATATTCGTGCGAATAATATATTCCTTCCCCGATTTATATACTTTCATAGGTGAAGCAAAGGATTGCTCAATATCTTCTTTTTCTAAATCACTTTGGAACCATTGTTGTCGGTGGTCATAAAGGAGTTGTTGGGTATGGTTCTCTAAATTTTCCATCCATCGAATAAATGCTTCATTCTCTTGTTGAAACACTAAATCAGCATACATTTTTTTACCGGTTTTTGTATGGATTTGTTTAATATAACATTTAGGAGGTTGAATATATAATGGATGTTCGTGTAAAGAATATCGAATGAAAAAACTACCTGCAGTTGTAGAAATCGGTTTACATAATATTAATTTTGAAAATGGGAATGCGTCATTTGTTTCGTGAATCATTATAGATTGTTTTGCGATTCTTCTTTTTTCATATAAACGAAAAGATCTGCGATTGTATGAAAAATATAAAACCCGATTTTATTGTATTATGAAATCCTTGAGAGAAACTTGTATCGACTTTTTTACTGATGAAAATCTTAAAAAAGATGTACGTGAAATGATAAAACCTATTTTTCATTTGATTTATAATGAAGTCTATATCTATATTTGGATTATTGCATTCTACCATTTTTTTATTATATGTATGATAGTCGCAATGTTTTGTATTTTATGGAAATTACTAAAAACACATGAATGGAAACATCGGTTATTTACACAATTCTCTTTATAGATCCTTGAAGTTTTCTAATATATGTATATATGCATATTTCACATAAGAGATCAACACGAAAATCAAAAAAAGGTGGAGCGGCAAGTGCCGCTGATTATGGTACATATGTATGGGGAACAAATCAAGTAGCTAATCCTGCAGGAGGAAATGTCATACAGATTGCCAATCATCCATTGACACCCGCTAAAACTGGCGGTTCTGCTGAATATAATAATCTAATGAGATCTATGCTTGAACCGCAAAAACCTATCATGGTTGTCTCTCAATCGCTACCAGAACCAGTTACAGGTGGTCGTACTCGTCGTCGTAAAAATAAACGGAGGCGTATGTCAAAAAGAAAATATATAAGGAAATAGTAGAATGGACGAAGAAAAAAAAAATTTTATAGAAAATGTTCAAAAATGGGTTGCTATAGATAGTCAGTTAAAGGCCAATAACGAAAAAGTCAAAAAGGCTCGTGAATCAAAACATCAATTATTAACCAATATCTATGAATATATTGATAAAAAATCTTTGAAAGACACGAAAATAGAGATTAGTGATGGGGACCTAAAATTCTATGAAAAACGAGAATATCAACCGATCTCTTTTACTTATGTCGAAGAATGTTTAGATAAAATTATGGCCGATAAGAAACAAGTAGAGTATATTATGAATTATATACACGAGAACCGAGAGGTAAAATTAACGAAAGATATTCGGCGCAATTATTCAAAATAATATTTTCCCGTTTTACTTGTGTTTGTATACAAGTAAAAAATGAAATGAATATATATATATGACGGAACTATGGACCTTTATGGAAAAACCAATCGTAGGTGGAGAACATGATACCCAAAACGAACGCGATTTTATAGGTGGTCTATCTCTTTCTCAGTTTTTTTGTAAAAATAAACCCTCCAAAGATCGTGAGACATACCCATTTTTTGATCCGTTTATTGTACCACATGGATTAATATGTGATTCATATCCTAACTATAATAAAAATCAGGATTCAGATAACCAAGAAGCAGAAGATGAGAACAAAGAAGCAGATAATCAAGAAGCAGAAGCAGATAATCATTTCATGTGTCCTAGTTTTGATAAACTATTTTTTTTAGCTGCAAAAGATTTAGGAAAATCTCGTAGTGAAAAAACGAAAACACGTAAGAAAATACCGCGATAATGTAAATGGGATACGAAGGTTTCAAAATAGTATTGGAGGTTCTCATATTATTTGGTATTGTTTATTTTCTCTATTATGCTGTTACGAAATTGGATTATAAATGGAGTATTCTAATCGTCTCTGGATATATTCATTGTATATTAATGTATTTGGCGTTCTTTCCTATCTAGGTAGGGGAACCTAGTAGAGGAACCTACGGTTCCCCCTACGACCCCCTCCCTTTCTTGTATGGATTCTTGTATGGATTCTTGTATGGATTCTTCTATAGATTCTTCTATGGATTCTTCTATGGATTATTGATGTATTGTCATAAAGGAATATTGAGAACATAATTATAAAATTGGGATCCAAAAATTTTTTTCAGCCATGTTAAAAAGACTGCCATCAATATTCCTTTATGACAATATAACAAGAATCCATACAAGAATCCATACAAGAATCCATAAAAGAAAGGGAGGGGGTCGTAGGGGGAACCGTAGGTTCCTCTACTTACCGTAGGTGCCCCTACAAAATTGAATCATTTTTTTCCAAGTGAATGAAATCTATAAACTATATAATGGAACTAAACCAACGTAAGCAACAATTTTTAGCAAACAGACTCAGCGCGAATATTATTAATCATAATACTTCGCGTCATACTTATGACAGTTTCCGTGATTGGTTGATTGATCACAGGGATGAATTCAAAATCCCCCATAATAGAAAACAAATCCAAGCATTATCATTTTTAGGTTTCGGATTATGTCAGTGTTGTAATAACATAATAAATATCGATGATATAGTGCTTGAAAGAAAAACAAAATGGTATGAATCACTGTATGGTGGATGGAATATATATGATATAGATACCGATGAGCAGATACTCCGGTATCCTGAGAGCGGGGTCATAGCTACATGCTATACTTGTGAAGAGATGAATAAAATCAAAGAACAAAAGAAATGGTTGAAAAAAATTCTGAAAAAATCTACCTGTAAAGACGAGGATATATGTTGCTCTATTTGTATTGATAACATTGAAATTAATAAACAACAAATAAAATTAAGATGCTCACATAGATTTCATCCTGATTGTATTTCTCAATGGACAACCCGTAAAACATCCTGCCCTTGTTGTCGAAAAGAAATTTTAAGAGCGATCTACTTCACGGATATAATATATTTATGAGCGGGGGTGGGTACCATATATATTATTTATATAATAGAAGACCATTTTATATAAATAATTTTTTTTATAATAGAATCATATTTGAACCACTTCGTAATATACTTTTGGAATTGTCATAAAGGAATATTGATGGGTGGGTTCGCGAAGCGACCTAGTATAACCTCTTTATGACTTTTTTTGGCGGGGCTTTTATAATAACCACTTCATAAATAATTGGCGGAGCCTGAGGGATGGGGTCGTAGGGGAAACCTACGGTTTCCCTACCTACTATGCAGACCATTTTTCTTTATTAAACGAATTGACCAATAAAAATTTGTCGGCATTTTTCTGCCATACATTCAATTTTGCTTGTAATTGTGCGTCTTTTGGCGATTCTGTAACCTTTCTTTCTACATTTGCTTTCATCAATGCCTTGTCTGATTCTGATGCTTGCGGTTTTTTTCCATAACAATTGACACCAAATCTTATATTCGGGTTTTTGATGACTCCACCATTAATACCCGGACGACCACATGCGCTATTTGTAACATCTGTTATTTTACCACCTTTACATGTCTTCTTTTTTGATTGTAAAGCGTCCCATGTCGATTTTTGTGTAGGAAAAAGTGCCATTTGTCCTTCACTCCATCCATAATTACACCATTCAGCACCATTATTATAAGCCTTTTCTATTTGGTCGTATGTTGCTAATTTCGCTCCATATACAGAACATACTTCTCTAGCATCATCATAAGAATAAAGATTATTACGAATATTAAATACTTCTCCAGGTGGTTCTGTAGTGGGTACAGCACAAGTAGATCGAGGTATCGTCCCTTGAGGTTCAGTTGATTCGGGTGCTTTATTTAATTCATTGATCATACCATTCAATATAAAATCCAATAAATCTATTTTGAAAAGATATTTGAAAAAATCAATAATTAATAGAGCTACAAATAATAAAATGGTCAATGTTTCCACAAACATAATGGAAATAGGTTTTAATTCAGATGTCATGGGTATTTTTACAAAATAAATAACACCGTATAATGCTATTAAAAAAAATATAACAGAAAATATCGAAAAAGGATTATCAGCAAAAACTTTAAATTTTGTTAATGACTTTGATAAACTAGTACTAAACTCGTCTACACTTGAACCAGCATAAGAAGTCGCAATATAAATAACGACCATTAGAAGTACAAGAATATCAACAATACGTATAATACGCAATGGACCACCACCTTCTATTGAACCTCCATAAAAAATACCTAAAACAGAGTAAATTACGCTATATATGGCTAAAAAAATTAACATGTAAATAAATGTTGTATTCGTGAATATATCTGAAGCAGTCTTATTACCAGATATAGTAGCTATTGGGATTGTATCCATTATATATTACGAGAAGGTATTTTTTTCCTATAAAATAAACAATAGGCTTTTGGTGAAATTATTTCATGAAGAGAAATATCTTCAACTACTTGGTCATTGTAATGTCTCCATTGATTATACCCATTTTTTACAAATGCAGTATAATGCCCTCCCGTTACATTCCCCATATGATTACATACTCCAAATAAATCATATACATATGATTCGGCTTTATACCCAGTTATATATTTGGATAAATCCAATCCTTCTAATGGAAATTGAATGAGATTCTGTAATTTCTTTTTTCCATCTGGCGAAAAACGTTTTAAAATGAGAACCAACACATCTGGAAAATTCCAAAATGTAACCTGTTTATATGCATTTTCTTTTTGTCGTGTAGTATCATTAAACCATTGGTTCTCTCCTTCTAATACTTCTGGAGCTACAAACATATCAAAACATTCGTAAATATTATTAAAAATAATGTCTTCATATGTACGTTTTGATGATTGTCTTCTAGTAAATAGCTGGAGATCCAACATGAAATAATGTTCTGGCATCGCCGATACTATTTTTCTATCTACTATATCCAAAATCTCTGTAACATACATTCCATAAAATATTTCCAGAATCTTGGAATATTCCTTTTTATAAATCGTCTGTAACATAGTATAACAAATGGTTGCGCGTCTATCCATCGGGTTCTCTGGTGTTCCATTGATTTGTATATGAAGTGGGCGTGAAATACTATTATGCATACATTCTACTAAAAATAATAAAAACTCTGTCATATCGTTTTGTGCCCATCCTGTAAATAAATCTCGATGTTTTTGTTGTGCTGTTTTCTGAACCATATGAATAAATCTATTCGGTGAAAGTATACCGTTTTGTGTCTGCATTACTTTTCGCAATTCATTCCATTCCTTTATTAAATGGGCGTCTATCGTATCTTTGTCTATATTGTCAAAAAGTGTGTGTAATTCATAGGTATGTTGGAAAATCTGGATACAAGAATTCAAAAAACATGTATTTCCTAAATTTGCTAATCCTACTTGATACTCCATTGAATATATATAGAGAGAAGACTCTATGTATATTTAATGGATCCATCTGGAAATAATATAGACTATATTATTGAAAATTATCAACGAAATACGCGGGATTTTATTGATAATATACATGAATATAATAGTATAATGAGGTCATATATGAATAATAGAATCAATAATCCGTATTCACGACAATATATAAATACACCTCCTGTGGCTCCTATACATAATAATATAATCAACAATCCATATTCACGAATATATAATACCCCAATGTATAATAGAACAACAAGGTTCGAAAGAAATACTCCTCATTATGAAGATGTAGTTGTTCGTCCTACAAATGACGAGATTGCCAGCGCATTAGAAACCTATTTATATGGTTCTGTTGATGAATCACATACATGTCCTATTACATTAGAACCTATAGTAGAAGGCGAAGAAGTATCTCGTATTCGTCATTGTGGACACATATTTAAAAAAAATGCTATTTATGGATGGTTTTCTCAAAATGTTCGGTGTCCTGTATGTCGTTTTGATATTCGTGATTATATAACACATAGAACAAGAGAAGAAGTGTATTCTCAACAACAACAAGAAGAAGAACAAGATTATATCAACCAAGCAGAAATAGAATATGAGTTGAACAATCAAATGCGAATCGAAGCAGAAGCAGAAGAATCCAAAGATGATTTTTCAGAGTTATTTAGAGGGTTTCCAAATGAAATACCAAGTGTAAGAAGTATTAGTCAAACGCATATAGCCGGTGTTTTTACAAATGCTATTCGTTCCTTTGTGAATCAAGAACTCCAACGATTACCTGTAAACGCAACAACGACAGATCTAATATATTCTTTTGATTTACCATTGTCTATAGACACTTCGGGAAATTATCGACTGTAGAGTCTATTTCTTCACGAAAAAGTCGTTCAAAGTCCTTACACCGTTCTGTTCATTAAACACCTTTGTAAGAAATTTGTCAAACAGGAGTGCTTTAATTTTCGCCGAAGTATATTTCTCCCTTTTTTTCATAAAGACTTCTATATCCCCATCCGTTTCTCGCGAAAGTTCGGCCATATCTTTCCGGAAAGCCTTTATCGCCGCCCCCTTATTTTGTAATTCCCAAATCTGTTCTATCGCCAATCCAAACAGTTGCTGAAGAGGTTTCATCAACTGGTTCGTAATATAATGTGTATAATCAATCTTCAAATGATTCGTCATAATAAACTCCGGCGTCTCTATCTTATCCCCCTGTAGTTTCCCCACTTTATTGTAGAAATATAAATATTTCATTCGGTCGCCCGCTTTCGGTTTATTACCAGGATCTCGTTGAGCAATTCTATCCGCCAATACACGATGAGCAATCGCCGCTGGATTCTTATATTCACCTCGTAATGCTTTTGTAATCGCCAATTTATCCATAGAAACGTTACCTTGAATCAAGTTTTCCAGAGAGTCATAAAGGAATTGTATTGCTGCTTTGATATCACCCCCCATAAGATGATGAAGAATCCCACCATATACGTCTTTCACCAAATCGCAATTGTCACGGCGTTTGAGAACTAACCCCATAAATTTGAGATACCCCTCATTCGGGTCGTTTTCGTATAACATACCCACATAACGCTTCTTTGACAGGAGAATGAATGGCATCAACGTCTTTTCATACGCCAATCCCATCGGCGGTTTCAAATAATCCGTACAGAGTTGCGCTGCTTCTTGTGCTATTTCAATCGTCATTTCTAATGCAGGTTTTCCGCGAATCTTTTCACCAGTATTCGGGTTTGTCAAATTGAATGTGAAGAAGACTGAATCCGTATTATGAACAATCATATTTCCTGGACCCGCTTGGAAATGATGATTTTCCGTCGTCAAGTCATATACATAATTCCCCTTGTATTCTATCTCGCGTTTCTGTATAATTACCGTATCATTCGGCCGTTTATTCTTTATAATTTTAATCTCATAAATATCATCACCACGTTCATTCAATTGAACCGAGAATCCGTCGTTTTGTGCTACATACGCCAGTTTCGCAATATAAATCATATTCGTTGAAATATATTCGCATTCAGGTTTTATTTGAATATGATTGAATGTTCTAAGAGATAAATTCGACGGAGGATGATGTAACAAAGTACACCCTATTTGACAATCATTCGGCGATACTTCTACACCACTCGGCGTCAATAGAGAATGGTCGTCCGTAACATCTACAATACCTGTCGGCGTC
>Ga0209355_1001176_pt1 | contig 15028 bp, 10 predicted proteins | sample LauGreSBDMM110SN_3_FD_187563 | JGI IMG/M metagenome (GOLD analysis project Ga0209355, IMG submission 187563) | Freshwater lake microbial communities from Lake Michigan, USA - Sp13.BD.MM110.SN (SPAdes) (version 2) | ecosystem: Environmental > Aquatic > Freshwater > Lake | place: Lake Michigan...
CCCGGGGGAATGCCCGAGCCGAGGGCGACCATGCCGACAATCAGACCCGTGGTTTCCTTACACTGCACGACCGCCTGGCCGGAGGCACCGCCGCTGGCGATGAGGGTGACTGAACGGGCAAAGCCGCCGCCCTGATTGGTGCGATCGGAGAAGACGACGGGCGGATCGGCGCGCATGCCCTTATCGGGCTTGTAGGCCGCTACGTTGCCGATGGCCTTGGTGCGGATTTGGCGGACGCCGTCCTGGAAGTCAGAGAAGATGATCAACGCATCGTAGGTGCGGTCATCCTTGAGGATGTCGATCCAACCGCCGACGGAGCCCGTCTTGAAATTACTGCCATACTTCTTGAGAATCGCACGGCCCTGGGTGGTGAGCTTAGCCGGATTAGTCTCGGTGGGGATGAGCTCACCCTTGGCGTTCTTCTTCGAGCCGCCGCCGGTGGGACGATTAAGGAACGGCGCACCCTTAAATTTGTCACCGCCGACGATTTCGTTGTCATGCACGTCGACGAACACGCCGTTACTCATATAGAGGTCGGCATCCGGGAACTTGTCGCGAATCTCCGCTTCGACCCGCTCGAGATAAGGAAGCATCGAAGCCGAAGCGTCGAAATAGACCGCTAGGCGCTGGGAAAAGATGTTGGCGCCCATGACCGGACGAGCGACGAAGTTCTTGCCGCCGCCGGAGCCCATACCCTTGCCAGTACCGATGCCGCCGCCAGCACCGCCGCCGAAGCCCTTGGACGCGCCGCCGGCCATCGCGCCCGAGATCATCGAGGAAGCGGAAGCGGAGTTCGGCATGTCGGGGAGCGCAATCGAAGCTGAGGCGCTCTTAGAAGTGATGCGGGTCGTCGTCTTGGCCAGGGACTTGACGTTCTTCGGTTTGACCTTGCGCTCGGTACTCTTCACTCGTTCGCCGCCGGAACCGCCGCCCGCACCCGTAGCGAAGGCATTCGGATCCTTCTTGGCGTTATCGGTGACCGTGGAGACGACAAACGCCGCCGCAATGAAGACCAGCAGGACGTGAATCGCTACGGAGACCGAAAGACCGCTGGCGCCGATGCGCTGCCAGAAGTTGAGCTTCCGGCGCTTGGATACGATGGAGTCCGCTTCGACCGTGTTCAGGTCAGCCGGAGGGATGTCGCCGGGAGGGGGCGTGGGAGTTTCTTCAGTCATCGCGAGAAGGGGGTAATTAATCATCTCCTCAGCCCCGCCTGCTTCAACCCTTTTTGCCCAGAACGCGGAGGAAGAACTCGCATAAGAAATGGCTTGCGACTCGGCTCTAGCCGCTTTCTCCTTCGCCTCCCACTTATTGCAGGGTGGAGCAGCCCGGTTAGCTCGTCAGGCTCATAACCTGAAGGTCGTAGGTTCAAATCCTACCCCTGCACCCAATTTTAACCCCTTAAAGGGCAGTCACTTAGACGAGTGGCCAAAAAGATTTGAAATAGGCTTGAACCAGACGGAATTAATTGCAGGTTATCGGATATTAAATTTGTCCTACGGGATAATGGGGTAAGTAAGATAAAGCAGTAAAAAACAGGCGGCTTGCATAGGGGTATGCAAGCCGCCTCCTTTTTGGAGGTTCACTCCCCTGCCCTGGACACGAAAAAGCCCGGCTCCTTTCGGACCGGGCTTCGTCGTGACTTCGCGAATCGGCTCAGCCGCCGCCGGTCATCTTGGTGATGAGCGCGATGAGCGGGAGGAACATCGCCAGCACGATCGCACCGACAACGACGGCGAGGAAGACGATGAGCACCGGTTCGATGATGGAAGTCAGCGCGGTCACGGCGTTGTCCACTTCTTCGTCGTAGATATCCGCGACGCGATTGAGCATCTCGGGCAGCTGGCCGGTCTCTTCACCGACCTGGATCATTGAGGTCACCATCTGCGGGAAGACGCCGGACTGCTCGAGTGGCACGGAGAGCGGCTCACCGTCGCGGACGCGGTCATGCACGCGCTCCAGCGACTTTGCGATGACGACATTATCGAGCGTGTCACGCGTGATGGAGATGGACTGCAAGATCGGCACCCCGGAAGCCATGAGCGTACCAAACGTGCGGGCGAAGCGCGAGACCGAGACGATTTGCACAAAGGTCCCGACCTTGGGCAGCCGGAAAATCATGCGATCGAAGAGTTCCTTGCCCTTCTCGGTCGACAACCACTGCTTCAACAAGAAGTAAACACCGAAGACGAGGATGGGGGTGGCCCACCAGTAGACCGTGAGCAACTGGGAGATGCCGATGACCAACTTCGTCAGCGGAGGCATCTCCGTCTTTTGGCCATCGAGGAGCTTCTGGAAGGAAGGAACGACCTTCACCATCAGGATGTAGACGATGACGATGGCCACAGTCATGACGACGCCCGGGTAGACCAGCGCGGACTTGACCTTTTTCTGGATGCGCTCGGCCTTTTCGCGGAACTTCGCCAGACGGTCGAGAACCTTGTCGAGCACGCCACCCGCCTCGCCGGCGCGGATCATGTTGACGAAGAGCTTGTCGAAGACCTTCGGGTGAGCCTGCATGGCTTCGGAAAGGTTATTACCTTGGGAGACGCTGTCGGCGACGTTGGCCAGGATGGCCTTGAAAGCCGGATTGCGCTCCTGCTTGGTGATGAGTTCAAGGGCGCGCAGGAGAGGCAGGCCGGCGACAATGAGCGTCGCCAGCTGACGGGTCATGATCGTGACGTCGTTCTGGCTGACCTTAGCGCCGAACGTGAAGCCGCCCTTGGCCGGGGCGGTCGGAGTGACGGCAGGCTTCGCCGAGCCGGCGTCGTTAGCCAGGGTGGTGACCATGAGGCCCTTCGCCATCAGTTTCTGGCGGGCCTGTTCGTCATTGGTGGCTTCGATCTTGCCGGAGGTCTGCGCCCCGTTGCGATCGATGGCGGTATACTTATAGTCGGGCATGGGAGTAGTGGTGGGTTGTGAAAATTAGGTGTACTTAAGGACTTCCTCGATGGAAGTATGGCCATCGAAGATGCAGCGTAGGCCGTCCTCACGGAGCGGACGCATACCTGATTCGATGGCCTTCTGCTTGAGCACGAGGGTCGGCGCCTTCTGCGTAATGAGGGTGCGAAGCTGATCGTTGATCGTCATCAGCTCGAAGAGGCCTTGCCGGCCCTTGAAACCGGAACGATTGCAATCGGCGCAGCCCTTACCGTAGTAGAACTTCTTGTTCGCAATCTCGAGCGCATCGACATCGAGCATGTTAATGACGTCCTTGTCCGGCTCGTAGGCAGTGCGGCAGGTCTTGCAGACGCGACGGAGCAGACGCTGGGCGAGTACGCCTTCGAGGGAAGCCGAGATGAGGAACGGCTCTAGCCCCATGTCGATGAGTCGGGTGACGGCGCCGGGGGCGTCGTTGGTATGGAGCGTGGAAAGCACGACGTGGCCGGTCAGCGAGGCCTGCACGGCGATCTGCGCGGTCTCGAGATCTCGGATTTCGCCGACCATGATGGTGTCCGGGTCCTGTCGAAGAAACGAGCGGAGCGCGGCGGCGAAGGTCAGCCCGACTTGGTGATTAATGGGCACCTGCATGATGCCTTCGACTTCGTACTCGACGGGGTCTTCGGCGGTCAGGATTTTGACGTCCTCGGTGTTCACCTCGCGGAGTGCCGAGTAAAGCGTGGTCGTCTTACCGGAACCGGTCGGGCCGGTGACAATGAAGATACCGTTAGGTCGGCTGACCATCGCGCGGATGCCTTCCTTGATATCGTCATGCATCGAGAGCGCATCGAGGCTCAAGTTAACGACGGTCTTATCTAGGATTCGGAGCACCACGGATTCACCAAACTGCGTCGGCAAGGTCGACACACGCAGATCGATCTGGCGGCCGCTGATGGTGGTCTTGATGCGTCCATCCTGCGGCACGCGTCGCTCGGCGATGTTGAGCGAAGAGAGGACTTTGACACGGGCGATGACGGCCGAGGCGAGATTCTTAGGCGGAGGCGCCATTTCGTACAAAGAGCCGTCAATGCGGAGACGGATACGGAACTCGTGCTCAAACGGCTCGAAGTGGATGTCCGACGCCTTGGCCTTGACGCCCTCCTGGAGGACGAGGTCGACGAAGCGGATGATGGGCGCTTGGCTGGCCTGCTTGGTGACATCCTCATCGGTGACGGCGGCGGTATCGACCTCGCCGAATTCGCCGAGCAAGTCTTCCATCGAAGCGGAAGTGGCTTCGCCGTAGATGCGCGTGACGGCGGCTTCGACCTGAGCAGGGTCGGCCACGGCGAGCTCAATATCCTTCTGCAGGATGAAGCTCAGTTCGTTGATGACGGACGAGTTGAGGGGATCCTTCGCGAGCAAAGTCAGTTTACCCGCTTCTTCGGCGACGGGCAGGACGACGTACTTGTGGGCCTGCGGGGCCTTGAGCAACTTGGTCAGGGCTTCGCCTGGGTCGGCTGGCACGGCGGAATAGAACTGGACCTGAAGGTGGTCGGCGATGGCCTGCAGGATGGTCGGGCGGTCGGCCAGACCAGCGTCCACGAGGCTATCGCAGAACGACTTTCCGGTGGTGGCGTGGGACTCCCAGATCTCCTCGGCTTGGGCAGGCGTTACGAGGCCGGCTTCGAGGGCGATATCACGGATCACGTCACTGTGGTCGTCGAACATGGGAATGGAGGGAAAGGGGTTGGGGAGGGTTTAGCGTGCCGCAGCCCCTCCGCGCATGCGCTCACGCATGGCCTCGGGGTTCTGGCAGTAATTGAAGACTTCCTCCTCGGACACGGTGCCTTGGAAGAAAAGAGCGAGCAGGTCGCTGTCGAGGGTGCGCATGCCGCGGGCGCCACCGGTCTCGATATCGGTGAGAAGTTGGTAGGTCTTGCCCTCGCGGATCTTCGCGCCAATGCCGTCGGTGCGTAGCATGATTTCGAACGCCGCGACGCGCTTGTCGTCGGTGGTATGCAGGAGGCACTGCGAGATTACCGCGCTAAGGGAAGTGGAAAGCTGGGCGCGAATCTGATCGCGGGCGGTCGCCGGGAAAGCGTCGATGATACGGTCAATCGTGCGCGTGGCGCCAGAGGTATGGAGCGTGCCGAGGACGAGGTGACCCGTCTCTGCGGCGGTGACGGCGGCCTCGATGGTCTCGAGGTCGCGCATCTCGCCGATGAGGATGACGTCGGGATCCTGACGGAGCGCGGAACGCACACCTTCCGCGAACGAAGGCAGGTCGACCCCGACTTCGCGCTGCGTGATCAGGCAGTTCTTATGGGTATGGGTGTACTCGATCGGGTCCTCGATCGTGATGATATGCCCTTGTTCGTTCTCGTTGATCCAGTTGATCATCGAAGCGAGCGTGGTCGACTTACCGGAGCCAGTTGGACCCGTGACGAGCACCAGGCCGCGGGCGCGTTTGAGGATATCCTTGATGACCGGAGGAAGACGCAGCTGCTCGAGCGTATACATGGCCGACGGTAGGAGACGCAGCACCATACCATGGCCGCCGAGGCCGCGGAAGGCGTTAACGCGCAGGCGCGTCTTGTCGCGGAAGGAGAAGGCGAAATCGCAGCCGCCGTCGGCAGCGAGGCGGGCGTTCTGGCCCGGTGGAACGATGGCCATGACCATGGTCTTGGTTTCGGCCTCCGTGAGAGCCGGGCCGTCGATGGAGATCATCTCGCCGTTGACGCGCAGGCTGGGGGAACGACCCACGCGGATGTGCAAGTCCGAAGCGCCATTCTCGATCATGGCCTCCAGCAGCTGGTTCATCTCGTAGGCCATGGAGTCAGATGATGTCGTCGGCGACGGTGGCGCCGAGCACTTCCTCGATCGTGGTCATGCCCGAGGCGACCTTACGTTGGCCGTCTTCGCGCATGGTGCGCATGCCGGCCTCACGGGCCTTGCGGCGGAGGTCGACGAGGTTGGCGCCGCCGTAAATCATTTCCTGGACCTCCTCGGTGATGACGAACATCTCAAAGACGCCGCGACGACCCTTGTAACCGCGCTCGCCGCACTTCGGGCAGCCGGCGCCCTTCATGGGCGTGGCGCTGGCGAGGTCCTGCTCCGTCATGCCGATGGAGTAGAGTTCCTTGGAGGTCGGCTTGTAAGGGGCCGCGCAAGCCTGGCAATTACGGCGCACGAGGCGCTGGGCGAGCGCGCCGCGTAAGGCGGCAGACACAAGGAAGGGCTTGACGCCGATGTCGACGAGTCGGGTGACGGAACTGACGGAGTCGTTGGTGTGCAGGGTCGAGAACACCATGTGGCCGGTGAGGGCCGCGTTGATTGCGATTTCCGCGGTTTCCAGATCTCGGATTTCACCGATCATCACGATATTGGGCGCCTGACGAAGCATCGCGCGCAGGGCGGCGGCGAATGTCATCCCGACGTCGCGCTTGACCTGCACTTGGTTAATGCCAGCCATCTGGTATTCGACGGGATCTTCGACGGTGATGATCTTTCGGTCCGGCTTGTTGATGTAGTTCAGCGCCGAATAAAGCGTGGTGGACTTACCCGAACCGGTCGGACCGGTGACAAGGAAGACGCCATCCGAGCCCGAGATTAGGCCCTGGAACTTGGCTTGGTCGTCGGCGAAGAAACCAAGTTCAGGCAGGCCCAGCTTGAGGCCCTCCTTGTCGAGGATTCGCATGACGATTGATTCGCCGTAGACGGTCGGGAGCACCGAGACGCGCAAGTCGATCTCGCGTCCACCGGTGCGGGCCTGAATACGTCCGTCTTGCGGGATCCGCTTCTCGGCGAGCGAGACTTCCGCCATGAGCTTGAGTCGGGAGATGATCGAAGGCTGGAGCCGCTTGGGCGGGCCCTTCATCTCTTGCAGGACGCCGTCGACGCGGAAACGGACGCGGAAACGCTTCTCCAGCGGCTCGAGGTGGATATCCGACGCCTTGCGACGGATGGCGTCGACGATGAGCGAGTTGACGTAACGGATGATCGGCGCGTCGTCTTCCTTAACGTCGCCGCCCTGCGGGAGCTCGACGGATAGGCCGTCATCGCCGCTCTTGCCAAGGATGTCCGAATAAGAATTGGAACCCCCGATTTGACCACCGTTATAACAGCGTGAAATGGCTTCCCTGAGGGCGTCCGGAGGAGCCAGCTTGGGGTTGATGGCCAGCTTGAGCACGCGCGAGACGGAATCGATGGTCTCAGTGTCGAGCGGATCCGAGATAGCCAAGAGCAGCTCGGTGCCCTCCATCTGTAGCGGCAGGATGTTATGCTTCTCGGCCTGTTCGCGGCTGATGAGCTTCAGGATATCATCGGAGGGCGTGACCTGCGCGACATCCACGATTTCCATGTCGAACTCCTGGCTGAGGGCGGCCGTAATCTTAGTCCACGCGACCTTGTTAGTATCGACCAACTTGGCGATGGCGAGGGTGTCGGCATTCTGGCCATCCGGGATGGGTTCGATGGCGGCACGGGCCTCGGTCACGTCGGCAAGAGACACCAGCCCCTTGTCCTGAATGAATTGGATGACGTAGTCGTCGGCGGTCGTCACAGTGGGGAAATCCGGAGCGGAAGATAGGGTAAGGAGATTGTTCCTCAGAGAGGAGAACAATGGGGAAAAGCACCCTAAATCGGGGCACCTTGCCCGCAACCGCAAATTAACCAAAGATACGCCGACTTTACGGGACGGGAAGGCGACCGACCAGCGCCGCGACCTGCGCACGCAGGAACTCCAGCTCACCGTCGTTCCAAATAACGACATCCGAGCGCTTAACCTTCTCCGCAAGAAGCATTTGTGACGCGATCCGGCGGGAAACCTCCTCATCGGTGAGGCCCTTTTTAAGCAAACGTGACCGTCGCGTCTCTTCGGTGCACGCGACGCACACGATGAACCCGAATCCTGTGGTCAGGTTTTTTTCGAAAAGTAACGGAATCTCGACCACGTGATGCCGTTTCGTATCTACAACGGCCGCCTGCCGAAGGCGGGCCACTTCGGGATGTGTCACGCCCTCAAGAAAAGCCCGTTCCGCCGGGTCGTCGAAAACTTTGGCCGCGATCCATCGACGATCAGGCCGACCCTCCGCCCCCAGGCAGACGTCGCCCCAGCGGGCCCGCAGCTGGCTGACGGAGCCGGCGGACTCCAACACCTGTCGCGCCAGTTGATCGGCGTCGACGACGTTGAAGCCGAACTCCGCAAAGCAGGCAGCCGCCGCGGACTTGCCGCAGCCGATACCGCCCGTGAGTCCGATGACCATACCCCACCCTACCTTCCCGACCGGCCGAGGGCAAACCTCAAGCGGGGCTGGGCGAGGACTGCAGGCCGGGGCCAGCGTCGGCGGCTGGGCTAGCCGGAGACTGGGCGACATCCGCCGCTGGAGCAGCCGCCACGACGGGACCGGCGATCGGCGTCTGAATGGAGCCAGTCTTAAGGATTTCCATCACATGCACGCCGTCGAGGGTCTCGTACAGCAGAAGCGCCTCGGCGATTTTGCGGTGGGCTTCGGCGTTCTCGGCGATGAGCTTCTCGGCGCGGACATACTGCTCCTGCACGATGGCGGAGATGGCCTCATCGATACGGCGCGCGGTGGCGTCGCTGTGATTCTGGGTACGCGAAATCTCACGACCTAGGAAGACGGTGTCAGAATTTTCGCCAAAGGCGATGGGACCGAGGTCGCTCATACCCCAGTCGCACACCATCTGGCGTGCAAAACGCGTGGCCTGCTTGATGTCGCTCGAAGCGCCGTTGGAAATCTCACCGGAGATGACCTTCTCGCCGATACGGCCGGCCATCGCCATGCAGATATAGTCGAGCAGGCGCTTGCGGGAATAGCCGAGAATCTCCTTGGTCGGCATGAGCATGGCCATGCCGAGGGCGCGTCCGCGCGGGATGATGGTGACCTTGTGGAGCGGCAACGTACCGTCATCAATGAGGGCCTGCACCACGGCGTGGCCGGCCTCGTGGTAGGCGGTGTTCTTGAGGTCGGACTCGTCCATGACCTTCTTGCGCTCACGGCCGTAGGAGATCTTGTCACGGGCTTCCTCGATGTCGGACATCTCGACCTTCTCACGATTGCGACGGCCCGCGTGGAGGGCGCCTTCGTTGAGGAGATTGGCCAAATCGGCGCCGGACATACCGGTCGTGATGCGCGCGACGCGCTGAAGGTCGACGGACGGAGCCAGCTGGAAGCGCTTGGCGTGCACAGCCAGCACGGCTTCGCGGCCGCGCAAATCAGGCAGGTCAACGAAGACTTGGCGGTCGAAACGACCCGGACGTAGCAAGGCGGCATCGAGGACGTCGGAGCGATTGGTGGCGCCGATGACGATCACGCCAGCCTGGCCGTCGAAGCCGTCCATCTCGACGAGCAAAGAGTTGAGGGTCTGCTCGCGTTCGTCGTTGCCGCCGCCGACGCCGGCGCCGCGCTGGCGACCGACCGCGTCGATTTCATCGATGAAGATGATACAGGGGGCGAGTTTGCGGGCCTGCTCAAAGGTGTCGCGCACGCGGGCGGCGCCGACGCCGACGAACATCTCGACGAAGTCCGAACCGCTGATGCTAAGGAAAGGCACGCCGGCCTCGCCCGCGACCGCTCGGGCGAGCAGGGTCTTACCCGTGCCGGGAGGACCGACCATGAGCACGCCCTTCGGGATACTCGCGCCAATCTTGGTGAAACGCTTCGGGTCCTTGAGAAAATCGACAATCTCCTTCACCTCTTCCTTGGCCTCATCGCAACCCGCGACGTCCTTGAAAGTCGTGGATTCCTTATCAGTGGAGTTAAGACGAGCGCGGGACTTGGCGAACTGCATCGCGCCGCGATTGGCGTTCTTCAGGAACCGGTACATCATGAACAGCACCACGCCAGAGATGAGGAGAGTGGGCAGCACGCTGGTGAGGAACATCGTCCAGCCCGTCTGGGCGGGGACTTCCTTGAAGGAGTCGCGGGTGACGGAAGCTTGGAGCGCCTCGAATGCCTTTTCGGTCAGACTGCCATCGGCGAAGAAGCGTGCCTTTTCATCCTCCTTGGCGCCCGCGACTTCGAGCTCACCCGTGATGTGCACCCAGCGATTGTTACCGCCAGTCGGGTTAGGCTGAATCGTGAGGCTCTTGATCTTCTTCTCCTGGGCGTAAGCGAGGACCTGGGTGACCTCCAGCTTCTGGACGGCGTTACGGGACTCCGCGCCCGGGATGTTGAAAAGGGCGATGATGGCGCCCATCAGCAGCAGCCAGACCAGCACGGGTTTGGCGTTCAAACGGGGTCCGTTCTTATTATCATCCGGCTGGTCGTTTTGACTCATAGGCAGAAGGTTTAACCTAAGCAGAGGCCAAGCCAAGTCAACCGGAGAGCCCCCTTCGTGGGCCCAGCCAGCCGGGCAGATTCGGCCGGCGGCAGGCCCGGTACCCAGAGAATCTCGGAGCCGACCAGCACCACCGGCAGAGCTTCCCGCCTTTCCGCGGGGATTTTACGGTTGATGAGCAGGTCCGACAGTTTGGCCGAACCGGGGGAGCCGAGTGGCTGATAGCGATCGCCGTCCACGCGCCCTCGCCAAACAAGCGCCGCAACCGGGGCGATGACATAAACTTCCTTGGCAGGGGAGATGTCTCCGCGGGACAGACTTACCCACAGGGGCGCATCGATGTCCACGACTTCGGCAAGCAAGCCGCATTCGTCATCAGGTGAGCCCATCGGCAAACGGCGCTCGGAAGATCCGAAGCACGGAGCCTCCGTCAGGACGGAGAGTTCCCCGGCCTTTACGCGGATGACCACCCCGCGCACAGCGGACCGGGCGTCGCTCCCGGCGGTGATTGCGGATGTCAGCGGCTGAAGAGATTTCGCGCTCGGGTCATTGAGCCCGTGGTGGTGTAGGAACTCGCGGAGACACTCTTGGGCCAAGGCCTCCGGGCGGGCCTTGAGCGCGCCGACGGGCATGGTGCCGGCAACTGAGACGACGCAGCCTAGCTCTCTGGCCCAGCTAGCCAAGGCCGTCTGGGCCTCACCGATGATGCGGGCAGAACGAGCGAACCCGTCGGCGTATCCAACCCCTAAGGCCGCTTCGCCACCGTCGGCCAGCCACGCGCGGATGCGATTGCGGGCCGCGATAGGTAAAGCATTCGTCGCATCCTCGCGCCAAGGAATCCCGGCGGCCTGAAGAGAAGCCAGTAGCGCCGACTTCGTAATGCCGGCGGCAATCAGCGGCCGCCAGCGACGGTGGCCATCGCGAAACTCCTGCAAGGCGCGCGGAGCGGCAAGGCCCGCCAAGCCAGCCCCGCGAGCAAGGCGGAGCAGCGCGTTCTCGACGACGTCGTCGAGATGATGCGCGGTGCAAAGTAACTCGATGCCGTGTGCTTGGCGCTGTTCGGCGAAGAACGCATCGCGGGCAGAACGCAAATCCGCCTCAGAAGCGCCCCCCTGCTCTTCCCTGCTTCCGAGCACACAAGGTACGTCGAGGGCGGAGCACACGGCCGCGACGAAACGGGCGTCTTCCGCCGAAGCTTCGCCCCGCACGCGGTGATCGAAATGCAAGACGCGCAATCTCGGACGCACGGCGTCGTCTGCCCAGAGCGCGCAGAGTAGGTAGATCGAATCCGCGCCACCCGAAACCGCGACAGCGATGGGGCCACTTCCTTCGGGCGCCGAAGGCAAGCGCGGCAACCGGAAAGCGGCCGCGCGCAAGGCATCAGGAGTGGGCAGGCTCATCGGCACACGTTCAGACTACGTCACACCGAAGCCCTGCCAATCCAAAGCGGACGTTAGAACGACAGCGTTTCCTTACCGTACCAGCGACGGAGCGCTTCGGGCACGCGGACGGTGCCATCGGCCTGGAGATTATTCTCCAAGATGGCGGCAAGGACGCGCGGCAGGCCGAGGCCGGAGCCGTTGAGGGTGTGGACGAACTCTGGCTTTCCATCCTTCGGGCGGAAGCGTATCCCGGCCCGACGGGCCTGGAAGTCGGTGAAGTTGGAGCAGCTCGACACCTCGAGCCAGCGCTTCTGGCCTCCAGCCCAGACCTCGAGGTCGTACTGCTTACTGTGGGAGAAACCGATGTCGCCGGCGCAGATCATCAGCACGCGGTAAGGCAGGTTCAACTTCTGGAGCAGGCGCTCGGCGTCGCCACGCAGGAGCTCGAGTTCTTCGAAAGACTTGTCTGGGTGCGTCCACTTCACAAGCTCGACCTTGTCGAACTGGTGCAGGCGGTTCAGGCCGCGCACGTGCGCACCCCAGCTGCCCGCTTCGCGGCGGAAGCACGGCGTGTAGCCGACGCGCTTCACCGGCAGCGAGGCTTCGTCCAGGATCTCGTCGCGGTAGAAATTCGTGACCGGCACCTCGGCCGTCGGGATTAGGTAGAAATCATCCGTCTGCGCGTGGTACATCTGCCCTTCCTTGTCGGGCAGCTGGCCCGTGGCCGTGGCGGAAGCAGCGTTGACGAGCAAAGGTGCGTGGACCTCCGTGTAGCCGTTGGCGCCGGCCTCCTCGAGGAAGTATTGAATGAGAGCGCGAACCAGGCGGGCCATGTCGCCGATATAGAACGGGAAACCCGCACCAGCGACCTTCACGCCACGCTCGAAGTCGATCGCCTTGCTGAACCAGGCAATTTCCCAGTGAGCCTTGGCGGCCGGGGAGATCAGCTGCGCATGGTCGCCCCATTCAAGGATGACCTTGTTGTCGGCCTCAGTCCGACCTTCGGGCACGGAGTCGTGCGGGATGTTCGGGACGGAAAGCGCGGCGGTCTTCATCTGCTCATCGGCTTCGGAGACCTTCTTCTCGAGCTCCTTTACTTTGGCAGAGGCGGCCTTCATCTCGGCGACCTTGGCCTGGAATTCCGGCGAGCCCTTCGGCATCGCGGCCATCTCCTTGTTCGCGGCGTTCTGGGCGGACCGGGCGACCTCGAACTCGGCTACCGCGTGGCGGCGGGCTTCGTCAGCGGCTAGGACGGCATCGAGGTCGACCTGAAACTTCTTGCGGGCGACGCCCTTGCGGACGAGGTCGATATTTTCGCGAAGGAACTTAGGATCCAGCATGGTTGGACTTTGCCCAATTCCCCCGCCCGAGGGCAACGGGGAATTGTCAACGGGGGTGGACAGCGGCAAACAGATAAGCCCCGCAGCGCGAACCACGGGGCTTATTTTGCTATGCTTTCGCTTAGACTCGGCTTGCCTCGACGGCGAAAACTTCGTCCTGACGGAAGAAACGATGAACCTCAGCTTCCGCCGCGGCGGGGCTGTCGGAGGCGTGGCAAACATTACGCATCATCTCGGTGCCGAAATCGCCACGGATGGTGCCCTTAGGAGCCACTTTAGAATTGGTCGGTCCGAGGAGTTCGCGGACGCGGGAGATGACGTTGTCGCCTACGAGGACGGCGACGATGACCGGACGGGAGGACATGAAGGCCTCGATTTCAGGGTAGAACGGCTTTTCGGCGACGTGGGCATAATGCTCGCGAAGCTGGGCCGATGTGAGGCGGGTCATCTTGCTGGCCTGGATTTCGAAACCGGCGGCTTCGAAGCGGGCGAGGACGGTGCCACACAGACGGCGTTCCATGCAGTCTGGCTTAAGGATGATAAGAGTCTTTTCCATAGGGTGCCCTTTGTACTGAAGGGTCGTTCAGTATTCGATTTTAAGGCCTAAAACACAAGCCAGAACCTTAAGATACTATTTAAACCCTCTCAAATGCCCTTAAAAACGAGGCAAATCGCCTGAGCCGCGAGGGCTTTCCCCTGCCCGATCGAGTCCATCCCCTCGTTGGTCGTGGCCTTAATGCCCACCTGGGAAGGAGAAATCCCGATGATTCCGGCCACGTTGGCCTTCATCGCTTCGACGTGCGCCATGACCTTCGGGCGCTCCCCGATAATCACGATGTCGATATTGCCGACGAACCAACCACCAATGGCCTTCGCTTCGGCGACGGCCTTTTTCACGATGACGGCGGAATCCAATCCTTTGATCGCGGCATCGGTGTTGGGAAAATAATGCCCGATGTCGCGCAAGCCGGCGGCACCCAGGATCGCATCGGCGACGGCATGCAGCACCACGTCGGCATCGGAATGCCCATCCGGCCCGACGTCCGAAGGGATATTCACGCCGCCCAAGACGCAGGGGCGCCCAGCGACAAGCGGGTGGATATCATACCCGAGACCGACTCGAAAGGCTGGCTGGGGCTGGTTCATGCCCCGTTCTTAGGCGATATTACGGCCAAAGGGAAGCCCTCGCACAAAACCCTTGAAACGCCCTCCCGGAGGAGGCACTTTGTGGGCCTGACAGTCTTAAGGCGCGGTAGCCAAGTGGTAAGGCCGGGCTCTGCAAAAGCCCCATGCGTCGGTTCAATTCCGACCCGCGCCTCCAGTTTAAAACAAGAAGGGCGTCCCGAACCGGGGACGCCCTTCTTCTTTCCTGACGATGACCTTATCGGACGGTCTTACTAAGATTGGCGACGCCGTTGACCTTCGAGTTCACACGCAGGCGCAGGCCGTTGAGGCGAATGAAGCCCGTGGCGTCGTCCTGGTTATAAGCCTTGGTCGGATCCGCCTCCATCGTGGCGATATGCGGATTGTAAAGCGAACGCGGGCTCTTGCGGCCGGCGACGTAGACGCTGCCCTTGTAGAGCTTCACGCGGACGGTGCCAGTGACGTTGCGCTGTGACTCGGTAATGAGGGCCTGGAGGGCGAGGCGTTCCGGAGCATACCAGAAACCATTGTAGACGAGCGTGGCGTAGCGCGGGACGAGCGAGTCGCGCAGGTTCATCACTTCGCGGTCCATGGTGAGGGACTCGATTTGACGGTGGGCGAAGTGCAGAATCGTACCGCCCGGAGTCTCGTAGACGCCGCGGCTCTTCATGCCGACGAACCGGTTCTCAACCATGTCGACGCGGCCGACGCCATGTCGGCCGCCAATCTTATTGAGAGTGCGCATGACGCCGAGGGGATCGAGCTTCTTGCCGTTGACGGCGATGCAGTCGCCCTGGCGGAACTCGAGTTCGGCGTACTCGGGCTTGTTCGGAGCGTCTTCCGGGGAGACGGAGAGCTTGAACATGGCCTTGTTCGAAGGATGGAAGGCGTCCATCCACGGATCTTCAAGAATGCCAGCCTCGAACGAGATATGGAGGAGGTTGCGGTCCGAGGAGTAAGGCTTCTTGGCGCTGGCTTCGA
>Ga0209355_1001179_pt1 | contig 15023 bp, 8 predicted proteins | sample LauGreSBDMM110SN_3_FD_187563 | JGI IMG/M metagenome (GOLD analysis project Ga0209355, IMG submission 187563) | Freshwater lake microbial communities from Lake Michigan, USA - Sp13.BD.MM110.SN (SPAdes) (version 2) | ecosystem: Environmental > Aquatic > Freshwater > Lake | place: Lake Michigan, USA...
CTGCGTCGCAATGACGCGCGAGAAAAAGCCCAAACCATGTTGCAGCGTTTTGGAATGCAACCCTACGCAAGGTCTAAGGTTTGGCAACTCTCAGGCGGCGAACAGCAACGCGTGGCGTTGGCAAGGGCTCTGATAACCGAGCCCAAGGTCTTGTTATTAGACGAGCCGTTTTCCGCATTAGATGCCGATTTACGCCAAACCCTTCGCGCTGAGTTTCAAACTCGGATCACCAGCTCCCAAATGGCTGTGGTTTGGGTGACCCATGATGAGGCCGAAGCCCGAAGTGTGGGAGCGCGGGGTTTTAGGTTGGTTGACGGGCGCTTGTTGCCCGTTTGGTAGTTGGCGCTTACTGAATTTCCGTTTCAACTGAAGTTAGAAGGCGTCAAAATTGTTGGCTTAGCTTCATCAAGTAATTCCGGGTAGTCGCGGCTAAAGTGCAGACCGCGGCTTTCATGGCGAGCGCGGGCGCTTTGGACGATAAGGTCGGCCACCTGAACTAAATTGCGCAGCTCGAGCAAATCCCGACTGACATGAAAGTGCGCATAGAACTCTTGGATTTCTCCTTGCAACACCGCAATCCGGTGGGCGGCGCGTTCTAAGCGTTTATTGGTACGAACAATGCCAACGTAATCCCACATAAAACGGCGCAGCTCATCCCAGTTATGGGAAATCACGACGGACTCATCGGCATCGGTAACCCGGCTGTCATCCCACGAGGGAAGTGCGAGCACGGTAGCTGCTTGACTGAGTCCAATGTCATGGCTGGTCGCGCGGGCAAAGACCATGCACTCCACCAAGGAGTTACTTGCCAATCGGTTGGCCCCATGTAATCCGCTGCAAGCGGCCTCGCCGATGGCGTACAAACCCGTAACGTCAGTGCGCCCATGCAGGTCAGCGACTACGCCGCCACAGGTGTAGTGGGCTGCGGGCACCACGGGAATAGGCTGGCGGCTGATATCGATACCCAGCTCTAAACAGCGGGCATAGATGTTGGGGAAGTGCTCTTGAATAAAGGCCAGGGGTTGGTGGGAGATGTCTAAATAGACGCAGTCCAAGCCGCCTTTTTTCATCTCAAAGTCAATCGCCCTGGCTACGACATCACGCGGGGCGAGCTCTGCGCGGCTATCGTGTTTGGGCATAAACCGCGTGCCGTCGGGCAACAACAGACGGCCGCCTTCACCACGCACGGCCTCGCTGATCAAGAATGATTTTGCGTGCGGGTGGTACAAGCAAGTCGGGTGAAACTGGATGAATTCCATGTTTTGAACCCGGCAACCGGCTCGCCAAGCGGCGGCAATTCCATCGCCTGTGGCGGTGTCGGGGTTGGTGGTGTAGAGGTAAACCTTGCCCGCGCCGCCTGTGGCTAAAACCGTGTGGGCGGCTTGAAAGGTCAAGACTTCGTCGGTTGCTTCATCGAGTGCATACAAACCCACGCAGCTTTTAGCTTGCGATGGAGAACCTTTAACCTTGTCACTCGTAATCAGATCAACCAGAGTGTGGTTTTGAAACAGGGTGATGTTGGGTGAATCTTTGACACGCTCAATCAGCGTGCGTTGAACCGCCGCGCCGGTTGCGTCGGTGACATGGACAATGCGCCGGGCGCTGTGGCCGCCTTCACGTGTGAGGTGCAACTGGCCGTCTTCGGTGCTAAAGGGAACGCCCATGGCTTGCAGCCAGGCAATGGCTTGCGGGGCTTGCTCGACCACAAATTGGGTCGCAGCCAGATCGCACAAACCCGCGCCCGCAACCAGCGTGTCATCCACGTGTGCAGCAAAGCTATCTGATTTGTCCCACACAGCGGCAATGCCACCTTGGGCCCAGCCGCTGGAGCCTTCGCTCACTGCGCGTTTGGTGATGATGGCGACGCGGTATTTTTCAGATAGTAGAAGTGCGGCGCTCAGGCCCGCTAAACCACTGCCAACAATCAATACATCGAAATTTAGCGAAGACGCTTTTTCTTTTGCTTTCATACCCTTAGCTGATTCGCATGCCAGGGGTTGCGCCGGGCCAAGGGGTCAGAATATAGATGCCGGCATCGGTCTTGTCGTCGGCGTGGCTGGCAGCTAGCACCATGCCTTCACTAACACCAAACTTCATCTTGCGTGGGGCCAAGTTGGCGACCATCACGGTGAGCTTACCGATCAGGTCTTCGGGCTTGTACATGCTGGCAATGCCGCTAAACACGTTACGGGTTTTTCCTTCACCCACGTCAAGCGTAAGGCGCAGTAATTTCACAGAACCCTCCACGGCTTCGCAGTTGACGATCTGCGCAATCCGCAGATCGACCTTGGCAAAGTCGTCGATGCTAATGGTGGGTGCGATTTCTTCGCCGCCTGGAGTGACTTTTTCTTCCATGACTACGGGGGGCTCAAAAAGTGCTTCGAGTTGTTCGGGGGTGACGCGTTGCATGAGGTGTTGGTAAGCGTTGATGGTGTGGCCGCCCATCATGGCAGCAGGGCTGATGCGGTTGGCTGCTTGCTCGCCTTCGGGCGTGATGAGCAGGTTTTCTGCATCGGCCCAAGTGAGTGGCGGGATGTTGAAGAACTGTTCCACCTTCTGCGCTGTGTCGGGGAGGATGGGTTTGAGTGCGAGTGTGAGCAGCTTGAACATGACCAAGCTGAAGGAGCACACGGTGTGCAGCTCGTCTTGTTTGTCGGCGTGTTTGGACAAGTCCCAAGGCGCGCGTTCGCTCACGTATTCGTTGGCGCGGTCGGTGAGCATCATCACGTCCCGTAGTGCTTTGGAGTAGTCGCGGGCTTCAATGGCTTTGCGAATGCCTGGCATAGCTTCTACAAAATGTCTGAGCAAGAACATTTCTTGTGGGCTGTTCTCATAGCCAGAAGCCAATTGACCCGCAAACTTCTTGGTGATGAACCCTGAAGTGCGGCTCGCAATGTTGACGTACTTACCAATGAGGTCGCTGTTAACCCGCGCCATGAAGTCTTCGGCGTTGAAGTCAATGTCTTCGTTGCGGGCTGAGAGCTTGGCAGCCAAGTAGTAGCGCAGCCACTCGGGGTTCATGCCCAAGCTCAGGTACTTGAGCGGATCGAGGCCCGTGCCACGACTTTTGCTCATCTTCTCGCCGTTGTTGACGGTGAGGAAGCCGTGCACAAACACGTTATTGGGCGTTTTGCGGCCGCTGAAGTGCAGCATCGCGGGCCAGAACAGGGTGTGGAAGGTGACGATGTCTTTGCCGATGAAGTGGTATTGCTCCAGCTTGTCGTGGGCCATGTAGGCGTCGTAGCTCTCCCCACGCGTGTCGAGCAAGTTTTTCAATGAGGCCAAGTAACCCACGGGTGCGTCGAGCCACACATAAAAGTACTTTCCTGGCGCATCGGGAATTTCGATGCCAAAGTAAGGCGCGTCTCGGGAGATATCCCAGTCGCCTAAACCTTCGCTGGTGGTTCCGTCGGGGTTGGTGCGAACGGTGAACCACTCTTTGACCTTGTTGGCTACTTCAGGTTGCAGTTTGCCGTCTTGGGTCCATTTTTCTAAAAACGCCACGCAACGGGGGTCGGACAATTTGAAGAAAAAATGCTCCGAGCTTTTAAGAGCAGGTTTGGCGCCCGATAAAGCGGAGTAGGGGTCAATGAGGTCGGTGGGCGCGTACACCGCGCCGCACACCTCACAGTTATCGCCATACTGGTCTTTGGCGTGGCACTTGGGGCACTCGCCTTTGATAAAGCGATCCGGGAGGAACATGTTTTTTTCGGGATCAAAAAACTGCTCAATCGTGCGTCGTTCAATCAGCGAGCCGCCTTTTGATTCAGGAATGTCGCGCAAGTCGCGGTAAATCTGGCGGGCGAGTTCGTGGTTCTCAGGCGCGTCGGTGCTGTGCCAATTGTCAAAAGCGATGTGAAAACCATCCAGGTACGGCTTGCGGCCTGCGGCGATATTGCCCACAAACTGCTGCGGGGTGATGCCCGCCTTATCGGCGGCGATCATGATGGGCGCGCCATGCGTGTCGTCCGCGCACACGAAATCGACCTTGTGGCCCTGCATCCGTTGGAAACGCACCCAGATGTCGGCCTGGATGTACTCCATGATGTGGCCAATGTGGAAGTTGCCATTGGCGTAGGGCAGGGCGGTGGTAACGAAGAGTTGGCGAGACATAGTCAAGGGGCTGGCAAATGGGGGAGAAGTAAGGGCTAGTGGGGACGACGGGTCAAGAAGGGTTGCCGTGCGCCAAAGAATGTGATTTTAGACGGCAGCCCTGTGCTTTACCGTTACCAACCAAAGAAGGTGCAAATGTCCTCGCGTTGGGCTTGGGCATCAGAAAAACCCAGGGCCATGAGTTCTTGGGTGTAAGCGCTTTCAAATAGCAAATAACTTACCATCGCTGCACCCTTTAAGTCCGCCTTGGAAGAGGAGATTCCAACGGCTCCCAGCATGGTGCGAACTCCCAAGGGCAATGCCTCAATATGCTTGGACGCAATGGCATCCAAGCGCTGACTTGGCGCAATCACCAAAACCGAAATGGCCCGCAAACGACTGGTACTGCGCAAGGCCTCAGGAACCAAGGCGATGGTTTGGTTAATTCTGCGAACCCTTTCAATGTCAACAGCCAAAGCATCTAGAAAAATACTCGACATCGCGTGGCCTGCAATTTGGGCAAGCGAGGGATACGCCCCGTCGGCTTGCGATTCGTCATCCGCTTTGGGCTCGTTCATTCGCCCAGCTCCAATCACCAAAATCCGATCTGCCCCAAGATGAATCGCCGGTGCCAGTGGCGCGCTTTGTCGCATAGAGCCATCACCGAAATATTCTTGGTGCGACTCAACTGCAAGCGCTTTCGCGGGAAAAATAAAGGGAATAGCCGAGGAGGCGAGTAAATGTGCCAACGTAATCGGAGCGCGAAGAGCGTAGCGTTGCGAGCGCTCCCATAAGGGAAGATCGTTTAAGCCTTGAAAAAAAGTAACGTGCTGGCCAGAGGTGTAACTGGATGCCGTGATGGCAAGCGCTTTCAGGTGGCCTTGGTCAATCAAATTCTGTAGACGCTGCAAGGGGACCAAGTCCAAAAGAAGTTGGCCCAGTGGGGCATTGTTAAGCAAAGACCGCGGTTTAATTCGCCACCATTTGGCAACCATCCAACCCACCGAGATCATGCTGAGCCATTGGGCGCCAGAGCGCGCCATGCTCAGGCTATCGGCCTGGTAAATGTGGTTGGCATGCATTGCGGACCACGTATTTGAAATTTTGTTGACTGCTGCATCAAAATCGTCTGCCCCACAGGCCAAAGCCGCAGCATTGATCGCACCTGCCGAGGTTCCCACCAGAATCGGAAAAGGATTGATCCGTAACTCAGCACTTTGTTCCTGGTTTTGTTCTCGGCGAATTGCTGCGATGGCCTGAAGTACGCCCACTTGATACGCCGCACGGGCACCACCGCCACTTAAAACAAGGGCTGTTGCGGGAGTTTCAGGCAAAAGGGGTAGGTCGCGCATGGATTCATTATCCTGAGAAACCATGCCTTTTGCGTGCTTTCAAAGTACCGCTAGACTCTCGGCTAGTCAAAATTTGAAGGAAACTTTTCGTGGCAGCAACTGAACAAAGCATTCTTGACGCACTCAAACACGTCATTGACCCCCATACCGGCAAAGATTTTGTCAGCAGCAAGTGCATCAAAAACCTCAAGATCGATGGTGACACGGTGCACTTTAATTTGGAGATGGGATACCCCGCGCAAAGCCTGCTTCAAGGGTTCTGCGAAGCTTTGGCCGCAGCGGCTCAAACCATAGAGGGCGTCGTCCATGTTGAAATTCAGCCAAGCTTGAATATCAGTGCCCACGCGGTTCAAAGAGGGGTTCAACTCTTGCCCGGTGTCAAAAACATTGTGGCGGTGGCTTCTGGCAAGGGAGGCGTAGGAAAAAGTACGACTGCAGCCAATTTGGCATTGGCACTCGCCGCTGAAGGGGCGAGCGTGGGTTTGCTCGACGCCGATATTTACGGGCCGAGCATGCCCATGATGATGGGTATTGAAGGCAAGCCAGCCTCTGAAGACGGAAAGACGATGGAGCCGATGGTCAATTACGGCGTGCAGGTGATGTCGATTGGTTTTTTAGTCGCCCAAGATGAGGCCATGATTTGGCGCGGCCCGATGGCAACCCAGGCGCTGGAGCAGTTGCTGCGCCAAACGCATTGGAAAGATCTCGATTATTTGATAGTTGACATGCCCCCGGGAACCGGTGATATCCAGCTCACGCTGAGTCAGCGTGTTCCGATGACGGGTGCGGTCGTTGTCACAACGCCCCAAGACATCGCGCTTTTGGATGCAAAAAAAGGCATCAAGATGTTTGAAAAAGTGGGCGTTCCTATTTTAGGTATCGTTGAAAACATGGCGGTACACGTCTGCAGCAACTGCGGTCATATCGAGCATATTTTTGGTGCCGATGGCGGCAAAAAAATGGCTGCAGAGTACGGAATGGATTATTTAGGCGCCTTGCCTTTGGCGATGTCGATCCGCGAGCAAGCCGACAGCGGTCGTCCGACGGTGGTCGCAGAGCCTGAAGGCGAAGTGGCTGGTTTGTACAAAGTTTTGGCGCGTAAAGTTGCCGTGGCGATTGCAGCAAAAAACAAAGATTTTTCTTCCAAGTTTCCTAGTATCACGATCAGCAAAGCAACCTAATTCATTGGTTGGCGACGCGGATCAACACGGTAACCAGCGTGGCAATCACGCAATAAACAATTGGAAGTATCCATGTCATCACCAACCTCCGGTTTGCTCGATAAAGAGCGGATCATTGCTGGCCCAGGTTTTAACCGCTGGCTGGTTCCTCCCGCGGCGTTGGCGATCCATCTCTGTATCGGAATGGCTTATGGCTTTTCTGTGTTTTGGTTGCCCTTGTCCAAGGCCTTGGGCATCAAAGAGGCGATCCAGTGCAGCCCTGAAGTCGGATTTTGGGGTCAATTGTTTACGACGCGCTGTGATTGGCAGATTTCCACCTTGGGTTGGATGTACACCTTGTTCTTTGTGCTCCTGGGTTCCAGTGCGGCTACTTGGGGTGGTTGGTTAGAGCGTGCGGGGCCTAGAAAAGCCGGCGTGGTATCTGCTTTGTGCTGGTGCGGCGGTATGCTTTTTTCGGCTTTGGGCGTTTACCTGCACCAGTTCTGGATGATGATTGTTGGCTCCGGAATTATTGGCGGAATTGGCTTGGGGCTGGGATACATCTCCCCGGTGTCAACCTTGATCAAATGGTTCCCTGACCGTCGCGGAATGGCGACTGGTATGGCGATCATGGGCTTTGGTGGCGGAGCCATGATCGGCTCGCCCTTGGCCGCAGACTTGATGAAACATTTTGCGACTCCCACCGATGTGGGTGTGATGCAGACCTTTGTGGTCATGGCTTGTATTTACTTTGTATTCATGATGGCCGGTGCCTTTGGTTACCGCGTTCCTGAGACAGGATGGAAGCCTGCGGGATGGACACCTCCACCCGCCCAAGTTAACAACGACATGATTACCCAGCGCCACGTCCATGTGAGCAAAGTCTGGGGAATCCCTCAGTTTTGGCTGATCTGGATGGTCTTGTGCATGAACGTGAGCGCCGGTATTGGCGTGATCGGCATGGCTTCTCCCATGCTGCAAGAAGTGTTTGGTGGAAGCTTGATTGGTATCCCAGCGAAGTTTGGCGAGCTCGACAAAACGCAATTGGCTGCGATTGCTACGGTTGCTGCTGGCTTTACGGCGCTTTTAAGCCTCTTTAACATTGGCGGGCGCTTCTTCTGGGCCAGCCTCTCGGACCTGCTTGGCCGCAAGGTGACCTATGTGGTGTTCTTCGTATTGGGTGGCGTGATGTACTTCAGCGTTCCCGGCAGCGCAGGGGCTGGCAGCATCGTCTTGTTTGTTTCGGCCTTCTGTGTCATTTTGAGTATGTACGGCGGCGGTTTTGCAACCGTCCCAGCCTATTTGGCAGACCTTTTTGGTACGCAAATGGTGGGCGCGATCCATGGGCGATTGCTCACCGCGTGGGCAACGGCGGGGATTTTGGGCCCAGTGGTGGTGAACTACATGCGTGAATATCAACTCGGTCTGGGCATTCCGCGCGAGCAGGTCTATAACCAAACCATGTATATTTTGGTTAGCATGTTGGTTGTGGGTCTCATTTGCAATCTCTTGGTTCGCCCCTTGGATAAAAAATGGTTCATGACTGATGCAGAATTGGCAGAAGAGAAACGTTTGGCCCATGAAAAAGCGGCTGCATCTGAAATGGTGCGCGGCAGTGAAGCAGGTGCTGACTCGGTGAGCTCGCTCACAGTGACGTTGGCGTGGGCTGCGGTTGGTATTCCCTTGGCTTGGGGCGTCTACCGCACGCTGCAAAGCGTGGCCAAGTTTTTCGCCTGATTTTTAACTTGTGTGAAAAAGCTCTGCAAGCTTTAAGGTTTGCGGGGCTTTGCGTTTAATTGACTATGCAAAAACCAAACTCGATTGACAGTGTTTCTTTAGGCTCTGTGGACGACATGCGCAAGCGCATCCGCAGTAAAAGCAAGCTCAAGGGTCGCCAGACCGACGACATGTCGGTGGCTGAAGTCCGTGCCTTGATAGGCGAGGGACCTCACCGGCGTGATCTTCTGATTGAGATGCTCCATGTGCTCAACGATGCTTACCGTTGCCTGCATGACCGCCATTTGGTGGCGTTGGCCAAAGAGATGAATATTCCCATGGCCGAGGTGTACGAGGTGGCTACCTTCTATCACCATTTCGAAGTACTCCGGGGTGATGAACAAGCGTCCGGAATCACCGTGCGTGTGTGCGACGGTTTGAGTTGTGAGTTAGCCGGAGCAAAAGATTTATTGGCCCGGTTGCCAAAAATTTTAGGCCGCGATGATGTTCGCGTGATCCCGGCGCCGTGCCTTGGGCGTTGCGAGCAAGCGCCCGTGGCCGTGGTCCATCAAAACCCGATTCCATTTGCGTCACCTGAAGCCGTAGCCTCTGCTGTGAAAGTTGCTGCGGTGTCTCACCCCGCAGGGACTCAAGCAAAAGTATTTGACGCCGCATCCTTGGCTGAAAAATCGATTTCTCCCGTTGCCAAGGACGTCAAAGTATCTCCAGATTACGTCGGGTTAGAGGCCTACCGTGCGCAAGGCGGGTACGCATTAGCGGTAGCGCTTTCTAATGGAAAGCAAGATAGCGAAGCCGTGGTCAAAGCAATGGAAGACTCCGGTCTTCGCGGCTTAGGTGGAGCGGGTTTCCCGGCGGGGCGGAAATGGCGCATTGTGCGCGATCAAATCGCACCCAAGTTAATGGCCGTCAATATTGACGAAGGCGAACCCGGAACCTTCAAAGACCGCACGTATTTAGAGCGCGACCCCCACCGATTTTTAGAAGGCCTCTTAGTGGCTGCCAAGGTGGTTGGAATTAACGCTTGCTACATTTATCTGCGAGACGAATACCACGGTTGCCGCGCTATTTTGGAGACCGAGTTGGCCAAACTCCAAGCCAACCCGCCGTGTCTTCTGCCCACGATTGAATTGCGCCGAGGAGCGGGCGCCTATATTTGCGGCGAAGAGTCTGCAATGATCGAAAGCATTGAAGGCAAACGGGGCGAGCCCCGTATGCGTCCTCCCTATATTGCCCAAGTGGGCCTCTTTGGCCGCCCCACGCTGGAACATAATTTTGAAACCCTGTATTGGGTGCGTGATATTGTGCAAAAAGGCCCGCAGTGGTTTAGTAGTTTTGGCCGCAATGGGCGCAAAGGACTGCGCAGCTTTAGCGTCAGTGGGCGGGTAAAAAACCCTGGCGTAAAGCTTGCGCCGGCTGGGATTAACTTGCAAGAACTGGTAGACGAATACTGCGGCGGTATGGCCGAGGGCCACACGCTGTATGCCTACTTGCCTGGAGGTGCCTCGGGTGGCATTTTGCCGGCGAGTATGGCCAATATTCCCTTGGACTTTGATACGCTGCAGCCCCACGGCTGTTTTATCGGATCTGCCGCAGTGATCGTTCTCAGCCAGAAAGACACGGCTCGCGATGCAGCGCTCAACATGATGCGTTTCTTTGCCCATGAAAGCTGTGGTCAATGTACGCCGTGCCGCGTGGGCACAGCCAAAGCGGCGACCTTGATGCAGGCCAAAACCTGGGATAACGAAACCTTGGAAGATCTTAACGTGGTCATGACCGATGCGTCCATTTGCGGCCTAGGCCAAGCAGCGCCCAACCCGGTTCGTTGTGTTCAAAAATACTTTCCACAGGAGGTCATATAAATGAACGCCCCTGCCAAACTCTCAGAAATCACTGTCAAAACTGTCGAATTCAAACTCGACCAACAAACCGTTCACGCCTTTGAGGGCGAGTCGATCCTCAAAGCTGCTAAGCGCCACGGAATTGATATCCCCCACCTTTGCTACAAAGATGGAATGCGCGCCGATGGCAATTGCCGGGCCTGCGTGGTTGAGGTTAAAGGCGAGCGCACACTGGCCCCCAGCTGCTGTCGCAGCGCGACCGAAGGCATGGAAGTTCAGTCGCAAAGTGAGCGTGCAGTCAAGAGCCAAAAAATGGTTTTGGAAATGCTGCTCTCCGATATGCCCGATACCGGCTACAAGTGGGACGAGACGAACGAAAAACTGCAGCACGGCGAACTCAGCGTCTGGGCTGATCGCATGGATGTCACGGTCCGCCCAGAGCTAAAAGCGCTGCGCCGCGAACAACCCCAAGCTGATATTTCGCACCCCGCGATGGCGGTTAATTTGGATGCTTGTATCCAATGCAACCGTTGTGTTCGCGCGTGCCGTGAAGAGCAGGTTAATGATGTGATTGGCTATGCGCTGCGTGGCTCACACAGCGAAATCGTTTTTGATTTGAATGACCCGATGGGCGAGAGCACTTGCGTGGCCTGCGGCGAATGTGTCCAAGCCTGCCCCACCGGCGCGTTGATGCCTAAGACCCAGATTGGCAGCCAAATCGTTGATAAAAAAGTGGATTCCGTGTGTCCGTTTTGTGGCGTCGGATGTTTGCTGACTTACAACGTCAAAGACAACAAAATTGTGAGTGTGGATGGCCGTGACGGCCCTGCCAACCACAACCGTTTGTGTGTCAAAGGCCGCTTTGGATTTGACTACGCCCACAGCGGACAGCGTCTTACGACTCCGTTGATTCGCAAAACCGGCGTCTCCAAAGACCCGGAAATGCTAAACCGCTTAAACCGCGACACCGCAGACTGGTCTGAAGTATTTCGGGAAGCGACGTGGGAAGAGGCGATGGGGCTTGCAGCGGGTAATCTCACTCAACTGCGCGACACGTTTGGGCCTAAGTCTTTGGCCGGTTTTGGCTCAGCCAAAGGCAGCAACGAAGAAGCCTATTTGTTCCAAAAATTGGTACGAACCGGTTTCGGGTCGAACAACGTAGACCATTGCACCCGCTTGTGCCACGCCTCTAGCGTAGCGGCCTTGCTTGAAGGTGTGGGTTCTGGCGCCGTGAGTAACCAGGTCAACGACGTTGAACATTCCGACCTAATCTTTGTGATCGGCTCCAACCCGACGTCTAACCATCCCGTGGCCGCCACGTGGATGAAGAACGCCGCCAAGAAAGGCGCAAAAATTATTTTGGCGGATCCGCGTATTACCGATTTGGGTAAACACGCCTGGAGAACCTTGCAGTTCAAGGCTGACACCGATGTCGCTATGCTCAATGCGCTCATCCATGTGGTGATTGAAGAGGGGCTAGCTGACCAAGACTTTATTGCCAAACGCGCAAGCAACTACGAGGCGCTCAAAGAAAACGTCAAGGGCTACAGCCCCGAAGCGATGGAACCCATTTGTGGCATCCCAGCGCAAACTTTGCGCGAAGTGGCCCGTGCGTTTGCCAAAGCCAAAGGCGCGATGATTCTGTGGGGAATGGGTGTGAGTCAACACGTTCACGGAACCGATAACGCCCGTTGTTTGATTGCCTTGGTAACAGTCACCGGTCAGATTGGCAAACCGGGTTCGGGCCTCCATCCTTTGCGCGGCCAAAACAATGTGCAAGGTGCCAGCGACGCGGGCTTGATACCGATGATGTTCCCCAACTACCAGCGCGTGACCAATAAAGCAGCCCACGCGTGGTTTGAAGATTTTTGGGGTACCAAGCTTGATGACCAACCCGGCTACACCGTGGTGGAAATCATGCACAAGGCATTGGCTCCTGACAGTGATCCCCACAAGATTCGCGGCATGTACATCATGGGCGAAAACCCTGCGATGAGTGACCCCGACTTGAACCATGCCCGCCACGCCTTGGCGAGCCTGGAGCATTTGGTGGTGCAAGATATTTTCATGACCGAAACCGCATGGCTTGCTGACGTGGTTCTGCCTGCCACCGCATGGCCAGAAAAAAATGGCACAGTCAGCAACACCGACCGGATGGTGCAACTGGGCAAGCAAGCTATCCATCCGCCTGGACAAGCCCGCCCTGATTTATGGATCATTCAAGACATCGCCAAACGCATGGGCCTGAATTGGAATTACCAAGGCGAGTTTGATGGTGTGGCACAGGTCTACGATGAGATGCGCCGGGCGATGCACACGGCGATTTCAGGAATTACCTGGGAGCGCTTACAGCGGGAATCCAGTGTCACTTACCCCTGTTTGACGGAAGATGATCCCGGCGCTCCCACCGTGTTTTTGCAGAAGTTTGCGACCGAGGATGGTCTGGTTCACTTGGTTCCGGCGGACATTATTCCTGCCAATGAAAGACCTGACGATGCGTTCCCATTTGTGTTGATTACAGGTCGGCAACTCGAGCACTGGCATACCGGCAGCATGACACGCCGCGCCAGCGTCCTTGATGCGATTGAGCCTATGGCTACAGCGTCGATGTGTGGCGAAGATTTGGCCAAAATGGGACTCGATACTGGCGATGTCATCACAGTGCAGTCCCGCCGAGGCAAGGTGGCGATTCATGTGCGCCGGGACGATGGAACGCCGCGCGGAGCAGTTTTCATTCCGTTTGCGTACTATGAAGCGGCGGCCAACCTGATGACCAATGCGGCCCTTGATCCATTTGGAAAAATTCCTGAGTTCAAGTACTGCGCAGTCGCAGTTGAAAAAGGCGGAACCCCTGCCAGTGTCCCTGGTTACGGACCCCAGTGACACGCAAAAATCCCTTGCCCCGTTTAACCCAATCGCGTGCGCCTTTGACGCACACGATTGCGGTCGTCAATGAGTTTGGCGACAGCCAATCTCTAGAAATTCCCTCGGAGCGGGCTTTGACGGTGTATGTGGACAAGCGCGAATTGGTGACGCTAATGACCTTGGGCGCTCAGCCTGAATGGCTGGTTTTGGGTTATTTGCTCAACCAGCGCCTGATCCAAAACGTGCGCGACATTGAGTCCATCACCGTGGACTGGGAAGTAGGCGCAGCTGCCGTTAAAACTTATGCGGGGATTGCTAACCTCAAGGAAAAAACAGAGCGCCGAGTGGTCACCACGGGTTGCGGCCAAGGCAGCGTGTTTGGCGATTTAATGGCCGATGTGGACACCATTGTTCTGCCCATCTCCCATATCACCCAGGCCCAAATTTATGGCATTGTGAATACCATCCGATTGCATGAAAGCATCTACAAAGCGGCGGGCTCTGTGCATGGGTGCGCCTTGTTTGAAGGCGAGTCGATGTTGATGTTTGTGGAAGACGTCGGTCGCCACAACGCGATTGATGCCATTGCGGGTTGGATGTCCTTGCAAGGCGAGGCAGGCCTTAAATCCAGTGACAAGGTGTTCTACACCACAGGTCGGTTAACCAGTGAAATGGTGATTAAGGCAGCTCAGATGGGTGTTCCGATTGTGATTTCTCGCAGCGGAATCACCCAAATGGGGCAAGCCGTTGCCCAGCAACTCGGCGTATGTACCATCGGCCGCGCAACCAACAAGCGCTTTCTCTGTTTCAGTGCCCCTCATCGATTGGTTTTACAGCCTGAATTGGCCGGCGCACGTTTGCGCGTGGCCTAAGCAAAACAATACACCCAGATCTTTAGGCGCTCTATTCAAAGAGTTTGAAGCCTACGGCTGCAATGAATCCAATCAGGGTCGAAAAGCCCGCCATGTTCGGCGTAGATAAGTGGGCCGCCTCAGGCAGCATGGCTGAGCCAATCATGGTCAACATCGCGCCTGCCGCAATGCCTTCGACCACAATCATTGCGCTGTGCGGAATCGACTCCCCGACATACGCGCCAAACGCAGCGCCTAGGGCACAAATCACAGTCAAAGTCATCCACAGCGAAATGATCTTGGTGGTAGAAAACCCCTGTTGCTTCATGTTGACGCTGGCAGACAAGGCTTCAGGAAAGTTCGATAAGAACAAAGCGCCTACCAGAGTAAGCGGCATCACATCAAAAAACGTCAACGGGACACCCGCAGTCGTCTTTGCTGCGACCAAAGACAGCATCACGGTGCCGATCACAAAGCTCTCTGGAATGACGTCTAACAGGTTACCCAGCCAAATGGCCATGCCCGCGTTGCTGTGCTCTTCCTTCATCGACGTCAGATCGCCAGCGCTAGGAACATCGTTGGCGCCAGTGCGTAGGGCCGTAATGGCCATGTCTGCCCACTGTTGCTTGGCAATCGCGGCTTGATCTAAGTGGCGCTTATTTTCCGAAATACGCTCACTTGCGAGCGCTCTCACAGTCGTTGCAAATTCAGGGTATTGCCGAGAAAAAGACTCGTACTGGGCTTGGTGCAAGACGAGCAATTCGGCTGGTCCATGTTCTGCCACTGCCGTGGTGCCATGCGGTTGATGCGCTAGAAACGACACTTCCCCAATCAGGTCGCCGCGTTCTGCAATGCGCTTATCGCCGTCTGAATGCGTCAGCGACACACTTCCGGATCTCACAATGTACAACTCATGCGAAGCATCGCCGATGCTAAAGAGTGCTTCACCTTCAACCAAAAACTTGGGATGCAACATTTTTACTAGTTCGTGCATTAAGTCTGGTGCCATGCTGCTGAAAAAGGATGAGTTACCAATGGATTGCATCAACTCAGATCGCTGCTTGTGTTTATTTTTAGAGTGCTGAGAAATTAAATAAGCACCTTTTCGCAAATACCCACCGTGCGCAC
>Ga0209355_1001181_pt1 | contig 15010 bp, 11 predicted proteins | sample LauGreSBDMM110SN_3_FD_187563 | JGI IMG/M metagenome (GOLD analysis project Ga0209355, IMG submission 187563) | Freshwater lake microbial communities from Lake Michigan, USA - Sp13.BD.MM110.SN (SPAdes) (version 2) | ecosystem: Environmental > Aquatic > Freshwater > Lake | place: Lake Michigan...
AAATAAGATACTATGAATGATGTCAACAAAGAAAGTAACATTGTTACAATTGGAGCTGCTGTCCTTGTACAGTCCTTACCGGTCTAGAGGCTTGAACAGTTACTTTAAATATAACTTTAAATATTTATAATTTTTACAAGATCTCAGGAGAACAAGTTTTGGCTAGATAGTGTTTTCAGAGCGGGAAAATATTGAACCAACTAAAGTGAAAAATGAGACAAGAAAATAAAGATATGCAAAGAATATCAGGGATTTGTAGTGTTTTCAGAGCGGATGTAATAAAAAAAGTGATTATTGTCAACTACTAAATATTTAAGAAATAGGCTTGAACAGTATATATATATATATAACATATAGACTAACTTCCATTTCTGCAAGCGATATATTCCTTAAAGATGTCTGATTTATCCATTTTATCCAAACAAATTAAATCAATGTCTTCGGATGTTATTCTTCTATTTTTGGCTTTCGACAAATACTCCTGACAACAATCTTTTAATAGTCCAGATGGGTCAATATTTTCTTTCTCAGTTAAAGGACGTTTTCGTGAGACAATTGGCCGAGTATCGACTTGATTAACCATTTTGAACAGATGATTTCGCATGTCGTTCTTATCAGAAAGGTTTTTCATACATGTATCTAGATACAAAAGACTACGTTGTTCCGATTTAGCCAGCAACTGAGTATATAGTAAATTGGTCAAAACGTTAATTATGATGACTTTTTCGTAGAGTTCTAAATAAAAAACCTTATAATGTAACTGAAGAAGGCATATTTGGTAATCCATGGTAAACTCTGAATGGTTTGGAGAGAACTCTGGTGATAGCTTTGAAGCTTCAAGTAGATCAAGGACGTCCAGTGCTTGAAAGGAAGTAAAACGATCGAACGAAAGGAGACGCAAAACGGACTCGAGAATTTTTGGATGACCAATTGTACTTCCTACAAACTTTCCAAAAGCCGTTTCTATGTGCTTGTAGCTTTCTTCCATTCTACTGCCAATTTTTTGTACAATGTCGGAATCCTTGAAGTTTGTTTTACGATTTCTTATTTTTCCCCTTGTAGTATAAGCAAAAATATCATCCAGTAATCTCGATTGTATTTCGTATGGTCCAAGAATATGAACTGAAGATGTTCTATCCGAAGATTTTAAGGTACTCGTCACCAAGTTCTGAAGATCTTTATACGTTGCTTCACCCTCTATCAAACGTGGTTTTATAAACTCTATAAGAAAAGGTTTTGTAGAACTAACAATGTTATCGAAGTAATCCCTTGGTACAAGCTCTTCTAATTTTTCACCAAAGATATAGTAACAATGACCATCTGGAATCAAAATCACGTGTCGGTATTGATCAAGTAATTTTAAGTTGTTGTCTGGAATATCTGAATATTTTATATACTTTTGATACTTTTGATACTTTCTACTAGTCATTTTCCAGAATGAAAAAATCTGTAATAACATGAAAATTTGTTCACTTTCAGTTTCCCTGTATATAAATAATTGCTCTCCAGACCAAATGTAAAACAAAATCAATCCAGAGGCCCATAGATCAGGACTGTATACATTTAGTTCATTTTTCTGCGTCAGACAATTCGTTAAAAAGCCCTCTGGTGAACGATAATCCATTGTGACGACAGTGGATCGATGTTTCACACTTGACTCTTTTGAAATTCCAAAGTCAGTAATCAATAATTTTCCACCTTTCATCAGAATGTTTTGTGGTTTCATGTCGTTATGAACAATTCCACACCGATGCATAAACTCAACGCCTTGTAACAACTGGTGCGTCAGAGCCATTTTGTCTATTTGGCTTAATGGTGTACCATTCTTATCTTTTAAATATTTTTTTAGATCACATTCGCAAAGTTCAAATAGGTAACTAATTTGTTTTCCATCGTCTACAAGAGCAAATACTTTTGGAAAATGATCAGAGCGTTCAGACAAGAACTTCAGAATAAAAACCTCTTTCCACAAACCATTATCCCTAATCTTTCGACAGAAGAAAATATCTTTCGTTGGCCAAATTGACTCAGTTTCTTTTTTACAACAGTCTGTACATGTTCTCAAGCAACATTTGTTTTCATCAGAAGACCTACACGACCAATTTGATTTCATATTACGGGGATCATTTTTACACATCAAAATACATCCATCTGTAATATTCAAATCTCCCTCATTGTCAAAACTTCGATCATCCAATGTAGACGATTTCATAGCATACTTAGTCCGTTCAAAGGTAACTTCACAAACATTACCAAATGTTCCTTTGCCTAATTCAGAAGTACCAATAATTGGACCTTCGATTAAGCGTAACCCTGACATTGTTATTTCATAAGGAAGGTGGGTGTAAATTATGATTTTTTTAGAATTCATGTTTTCATTCGGTCAAAAAAATTGGATTTTATTATATGGTTGGTCATTCGATACCATGCTTTTTTATTTTATTTATATTTATTTGTCTACACACAATTTGTCTATTTTTTTTAGAAGCACAAGAAAGTATAGAAGTACATGAAAAACAAAATCTTATATTTTTCCTCATTTCTTTTGGTCGTACTACTCATTATACTACTTATTGTGATGAGAAATTCACTGTTGCAAGAAAATTTCAACACGGACTCTTCGAGTGATCTATCGAATGCAATCATAAAATCTACGAATACAATATCAGAACTAAATACAAAGTTAAGTTTAGTAGACTTTATCTCTCCACGTAAAGATTTAAAGCATGTACCTTCGATTGACCTCAAAAACAGAAGTACTTTCGAGGCAATTGGTGACCTAATTTCAGTTATGCCCCAACTTCTTGCAAATCATAAGTATACAGTTTCTTCGTAAGACTCATCCAACTGAAGAAGAAAGTATTTTCTTCCATCACTATAATATATCGTTTACACAAAAATCTAGAGAAAAAACAAAATTTCAAATGACACGAGTATTGAAAATAACTATTGATTTACTGCTTGTAACTTTACTGATACTTTTTTTTGATGCGGGCTACTTATACTTCAATTCCGGATCATTCAGCAGTATGATAACCAGTATCCAACATACAACGATGGAAATTCGATTATGGCCAGTTGTGATCTGCTATGCTTTTATTGTAACTGGAATATACTACTTTATTATTCGAGAAAGAAAAAGTGTCTCTGATGCTATTTTACTTGGAGTCGTCATTTATGCTGTATATGACTGTACAAACTATGCCACATTGACAAATTACTCTATTTCTTTCGCAATTATGGATGCGATATGGGGAGGTGCTCTTTTTGGACTTGTTACATTCTCGTATCAACTACTAATCGACTAGATAAGTTTTTTATATACAGTTTATGTCTCTATATCTTCAATTTGGTGATTTTTTTTTGATTTTTTTGATTTTTTTGATTTTTTTGAATATTGCGTAGCCGTTTTTTGATTTGATTTAAGAGTTTTTGTAGACCCATCATCACTAGAACTGTCTCTTGTCAAGTCGATCACCAGTGATTTCTTTTTACTGGGTTTTATTGGCCTTCCGGCTTCCACTCGAATTTCATTTCTCGTCGCTTCATCGGAAAAGGATCCAAGAGTTGTTGTGGAACCGTCATCACTATCATCTTCCGTTGAACTATCTTCGGTCAAATCAATAGTCCTTGATCGTTGTTGGGGTTTTTTCATCACAATGGCTTGACGTTGTTCATTCGAACCAGATAATTTAATGTGAAAACGAGTTTGTGATATATTGAATATTGTACAGATATCTTCGATTCTTTTGTCTATCTCATTTTTGCCTGTACTCGGCCTCATAAAAGCTATAATTTTCACATTTTCATTTTCTATAAATAAATCAAGTAAGCGATGAACTAGTTCATTAATTCCAATAAATTGTGAGATTATTTTGACATCATTTACTGATGTGTTTTCAAAATTTTGTACTACCAATTCAAAAGATTGTCCTTGATTTTTATAAACTTCGAATGCGCCTACAGGGATTGAGTTTATTATATCTTGATCAATATCGATGCCTGTAACATGTTTAGCTCCTAAATTCAGGAAATGTGATACTAAGTATCCTTGACCACAACCTACTTCTAAAATGCGAGCATTCTTTATCTCATCAAAGCCGATGTTTTCCATTAGTAATTTGACAGATGCAGGTTGCATATTAAATATAAACCCCATAGGAGTGGTGTGAATAAATCTTTTATAACGATTTTGTTCATCTTTAATTCTAAGGACTGGGTTCATCAACTCTATTATATACTATTTACTATATGTATTACTTGTAAACTTAGTATACTGTTTCGATATAAATTTTACTTTTGTTCTTTTAGGATCTTTCGTACAAACTTTTTTCGAGAGTCACTAAGATTCAGTTTTTATGAATTAACATTTTGAACTTTTGAGATTTTTTCTAAACACTCTTCTACTGTTTCTACAATTCCACATATTTGAGAGATATCTGCACAGGAGATTTTATTTTCCGGTATTTTATCGAATTCGTCACTATACTTATCCAGAGACTCGATGCTTACTGAAAACCGATGCGCAATCATTTCTTTAATGATTGGTCTTCTTGCACATTCCATTTTTAGTATACGATCAATACGTCCCGTTCTTTTCAGCGCCGGATCAATAATACTTATATCATTTGTTGTGAAAAATACAATCGTATTATATAATTCCACTGGACCATCTAGTACATTTAGTATATACTCCAATGTCAATTCATCATCTACTTTACTTGGTAATACCTGACAACTCATGAATGATTCAAATTTTCTTTTCCATGAATCTTCCGTCGAACTCGAGTCAGCTGAACAAAATTCTGTACTCTTTTCAATAACTTTCCTTTTTAATCCTTCACGAATTTTTATTATCTCGTTTTCATTTGCATCAAAGTCTTCAAATACAATTATTAACTCATCTTGGTTATAAGCTTTATTATTGATTTTGATGGGACGAAAAAGAGAAACGAAATCACTACACGTTTTGATTTTTGTCCAAGGAACTAAAACAATATGTCGACCAGTGTACTTTGCAGTCGCTTTTATCAATGAAGATTTACCACAACCAGGATCGCCATGTAGTAATATTACTGCTTTGAAAGGACTCCCAGACTTTTCATATTTCATGATGACTTTCTCGTTATATTCTTTAAACAGAGATATGTACTCAATATAATCCTTCTTTCCTTCAAAAAAAATATTATCAAAACATTTATTTGTTTTAAAAGGTGTTTCACTAAACAAAATAGTTTGCCGATCGTCATCGTCTTTCACCGATTTTTTGTATTCAAATACCATTTGAACTGTTTTACTTAGAATTTCACTCTGATATTCTTTCTCTAATCTTTCGAGAAACGTACTCAGAGACTCAATTGTTTTTCTCCCCTTTTTACTCAACTTATATATGTATCGTTTGGTGAGATTCGGTCTTTCATTTTTTTTTTCTCCACTTTTATCTTTTGCTTCCCGTGATGTTTCGAGTACAATTTCAAAATAAATATCTTCCTTTTCGTCTATTTGTATTTTTTGGTTATCTTTTGGTAATAAAATAAAGTCACAATCCCCTTCTAAGTAGCGACTATTTTCAAAATTGATTATTTCGGTCAGAGAGAATAATTTGTGTAAGTGATATTTTTTGATATGATAGTTAATAGCACGAAAACGATCACTATACAGTACTTTATCAATCGTTTTACTAGTACCATATGAAGTGTAATTTTTTAAGTGATATGGAATCATAATGCAGGATACCTCGTTTTCACTTAAGTACCACTCCTTTATTTCATTTTCTAAATAGTCATAAATTTGACAGGGAACTAATTTCATTGATGCATAGAGGAAGATAAAGGTGAGAATCCATGGATTCATTAGCAGGTTAGATGGTTCACTAAGAAATTTAGATAATATAGAAACTTGAATAATATGCAGTGGATCCATTACAGTGATATAATAAATAGATTGTTCCATCTTTATATGTTTTTTTTACACCTTTTTACATTTCAATCGCCGCAACTACTATAAGTTTCAACTAAGTTTTCGTCTTTAAGTTCAGATCGAATTATAAAAAATCCTAGAATTTGTAAAGAATTAATAAAGTTTGAAACAACTGTTCAAGCCCAATACAAGTGATATTATGGTTTCTTTACACGAAAGGAAAAGTGTAACCACTCCTAAGGACATGATATACCACGTCCTTTGTTGTATCTACAACGTTACCGATAGGTGCGCCACCAAGACTGTTTGCTATACTTACTGCAACAATTCCTGCTGCAATTCCAAATTCTTGAAGTGTATGCCATTTTAGGAACGGATTTACTTTATTCAAAATACTTTCGAAAAGTTTTCCAACTTGTCCACTAGACTCAGTAGTTTTACTTAAATCGAGTAATTCATTTTTGATATACACGTTATTCATGGATACCGCTTCTGCTACTGGTACAATGTTTTGGAAAAGTTGTATCGGACTGTATTGTACTGCTGCTGCTGTTAAATCGATGTTTGTCGGGTAAAGTTGTGTCGGACTGTATTGTACTGCTGTTGCTGCTGCTGCTGTTGCTGCTGTTAAATCGATGTTTGTCGGGTAAAGTTGTGTCAGTATTTTGTTACACGTGCCAAGTATATGTCTTAAAATGGATTTCCAAAGAAAATATACAAGTATAGGAAATGCTATTAGAAAAAACGTTTTTAGATATTGCGAGTTCTTTTTCTTAAGACCAATGCATATATGAATTTCGTTTATTATATCATTTTTTAGCATTTTAGTTTTATCATCTCGAACAACTTCCTTTTTATTCATCGTATACTCTGTATTGTCATTTTGCCACAATTTTCTAATTTTATTTTTGATGCTATTATAGAAATCAAAATAAGATAATGTTTTGTCAGAGAGATAAGAAATAAGTTGCAGTATCGTTTTTAGAAATTTATACAATATTTGTAGAATATACTTGATAGGGAGTGCTGTATATGCTAGACAAATTTTTAAAATGTCAACAATCATACGAAAAACAAATAATGTAGAAGACATAATGGAAGTTTCTTCGTTTTCAATATTGACAAAAATTTTATTTTCTATTCTTGTTCGTTCTTCTTTTTTGTCGAAAAGCTCTTGAAGATCTTCCTTGGAAAGTATTAGTTTATTTTGCACAATAGCTTGAAACTCTTTTTCGGTTTTCTTCAATTGATCCATTATAAAAGTGTTTAGTTCACGAGAAGCTGTTCTTCTTCTTTTCGGTGGTACATTTTTTTTTGTTTTACTTGTCCGAATTTTTTTTAATGGCGGCATCAATTCTTTTTTTCCAATACCAATTATATTTTTCAGAATTAGAATTTGATTATATAGTTTATTTGTTTATATATTTTTTATTCTCATCCATGAGAGACATCATAATTTCATAGGCCCTGGAAGAAAAATATGTCAGCGACGAACCATACTAAATTCGAAAGTATACGGGATTCTATTGAAGAAAAGGCCATAAAGCCACTTTTTGACTACTTAGATGGCGAATTACAGCGACCTGTGACCACCGAAGGCTACATAAAAATTTACACGCTTGTTTATAACGAGTGTACTGGAATTGAGTCTGATACAGAGACTAATAAGAAGGGTTTATATAAATTACATCAGGACACCATCAAAAGATACTTGAACGGAAAAAAGGAATCAAACAAAAAAGGAGAATACCTGGAGTATTTTGTACTTGTATGGGGAAAATTTAAGTTGTTAAACAAATGGATGAAGATGTTCTTGTGTAACCTTGATCGATGGTATATTCCAGAAAATCATCTCAGATCACTTGAGACGTCCGGTTACTTTCTATTTGTTACGGACTTTTTGTTCCATACGAGAGATGAGCTGTATAAAGAAGCAATACAGAAAATAAATATGAGACGTGAGGATGATACATGTGATTTGGGAAACGTGATAATTTTTCTTGAAGTTCTTGATACTCTTGACAACTACTGCTGCTGTTCGAATGGCGAAAAAAGCCTTTTCGAGGATTTTGAAATATTGTTTGTTGATCATTCTCGGATTTACTATGCATCACTAGCATTACTAACTGGATCTAAAATAGGAGTATGTTGTTCATCCAGTGAGTACTTGGAATTTGTTCGGATAAAAATGAAAAAAGAGCTATCTTTACTCCAGTATTTCATACCTAGACGTTCTATAGAAACAAAGATTCAAGAAATTATGGAAAACGAGTTGCTTGTCGAACATTACAAAGAAATAATTTTGGATGTGACAAGTGGTTGTCGTTTTCTTCTGAATGAAGGGAATCTGAAACATATAGCAGAGATGTTCCGCCTTTACATCGGAGTGAAACTCGAGTGTTTAACGTTGATGTCTTCCAACTTTTCGGAGTACATTCTAGACATGGGCAATAAACTGACTGAAAATCTACAAAAAGCAATTCAAGGTGGAGACAGTAAAGATTCTTTGAAAATTGATTTCATCTCTTCTATATATCGTCTCCTAAAAAATGTAAAAACGACAACAAAAGACTGCTTTCAGAACCATATTCTTTTTGAACGTGTACTTGAGTGTTCATTTAAAAAAGTACTAAGTGGTCCACTCTTAGCGGAGTACTTGACTCTATACTTTCACAATTACTTGGGTAGATGTTCTGAGAAAGTCACAGATGAAGAAAGACATAAAACGCTTGTAGATGCTTTGAGTCTATTTGGTTATGTAGAGGACAAAGATCACTTTTTGAACTTGTATCGTCATTTTCTAGCTAAGAGACTCCTGAGTAAAAAATCGTACTCTACTGATTTGGAAAGAGTAGTCATTAACGAACTTCGTTTGTGTTGTGGAGTGCAGTATACAAGTAGACTAGAAGGAATGATATATGACAGTGAGACAAACAATGAGACTTTTAAAGAGTACATAATGGAAAATTCACCGGAAGATACAAACTTCAGTGTCCGGACGTTGACACAAACTTTTTGGCCAGTGATACGAGTGATTTCTTGCAGTCTACCCAATAAAATATACGATTCCCAAAAGAAGTACGAAACATTTTATTCACAACGATTTTCTGGAAGAAAACTCGAATGGATGCACAGTCTTGGTACTGTAGATATCGATGCACACTTTTTCCCTGCCGAGAAAAAGACTGCACAAAAGAAATATTTGATATCCATGAATACATTCCAGTCACTCGTGATTCTACAATTCAATTCCAGCATCTCACATACAATTTCATCATTAAGTCTGACAACAGAAATTCCTGAGAATGAGCTGAAGCAAATCTTAGATTCTCTCACGCTACAGAGGAGATGTCACTTGTTACTGAAAGATGACTGTGATGTTTATCGAATCAATGAAACTTTCACGAGCAATTTGAAATGGGTTAAACTTCCTCCATTCGCATTCCAAAGAGAGAAAAAGTCAACGTCAGAACATTTGAGTGGTCGCAGTATGGAAATGGAGCGAAACTCTGCTCTCGATGCATCAATTATTCGAATCTTGAAAACTCGAAAGCGACTTTCACATAGTGATCTCGTTGAAGAAGTGACGAGACAAATGACTATTATGTTTCATCCAACTATGAAAACAATTAAGTGTCGAGTGGAGTCATTAATCGAACGTGACTTTATGTCTCGTGATCCTGAGTCACCAAGTATATACACTTATATTATATGAAGTATTTGATGTACCAGCAAGAATGTATTTTTACAATCACTTAGCATCTTAGTAGTAGAATAAGTATAATGAAAAAAAGTTTATCTTGAACTTTTACTTCCACATGTACAGGAAGCTTCTCAATAATAGAATAGTATTCATATGAGTCTACATGTAAATTTAATCCAGTTGGAAAAGTTGAAAAGGGTAGTGATGACTTTGTTGAATTTCCACTCTCTAGCATAGTTCGAAGTGCTTCTATCCTTCTGTGCACAGCAGTAACTCCTTTCATTTTCTTTGTTAGTTGCTTCCACTTCCACTCAAATTGCAAAGCCGATGTTTGTTCTGGAAACCCGCTGATAAAACATACTCTACTCCAAACTTTACCTTTTGTATACTTTGCACCACCAACGATTTCACCATTGTGTTGACGCAGACGTCTATTGACATCTACTGTAGCTCCTACATACGTAGCGTTTGATGAAGATAAAAGATAGCAATACCACGATGATAGCGATAATGTCATTTATTCACTCAGTAAACGACCAATTTTTATTGAAGACAAATGTAATTGTAAATTTCTTGTTATTGTAAATTATACTATCACGTTTATACTCATCTGTTCATCATTTTTGTTTTTGTGAACTCGGTCTGTTGTCTTTTATTATATGTTATCATTTTTGTTTTTGATCGATTGTCTTATTATTATATATGTGGATATTTTGTTTTTGTGAAGTCGATCGGCTGTCTTATTATTATTTTTATGATATTATTATATATGTGGAGACTTGGATGAATCAAATACGAATGTCACAGTTTCAAAAAATATCAGTTCTCGTCCAAATATTACCATCTTGCCATTTCAATTTATTACCATTATTAGTAAATTCTGCTTGAAGTACAATTAGACCATGATGAGTTTTTTTACTATGAAAATCGACTTCTATTTTTCTTTTTGGATTTGGGTTTAATTCTTTGAAATTTACCACCCAAAAAGGATTTGAATTCTCGCTACCGTAAATGATTTTTTTTTCACTATCAATAATTCGTAATGACATTTCGTGATTTGGATCCATCCAATACGTTATTAAATCTGATTTTTTTTTGTTTTTTTTTAAATATGATTTATGTTTTTGGTTTTCTTTTTTATTGGACATTGACAAATTACTAATATACAGCTTAGACATTTCTAATGAGACAAAAGTTTTTTTGTCTTGTTAGTATATTTTTTTTCAACAATTCGGTAAAACTGCTCGATAACTTTTGACTTTTCTACAAAGATAATGACTATTCTCCGTTAAATTATTTTGAAATTTCAGGCCTATTTGTGAAAACTCGGTCTATTGTCATAAGATGTTAATATGTGTCATCAAACGACTTTCTACTCGACTTTTCTACTGTCTAAAAATTGACATTTTTTTATGTTCTATGTACAATGTATTCTTATCTAAATTCGTAACAGTATATCTACAAGATCCCCTTCTTGTAATCCCTCGTCCAATACTAGTTCGAAAAGTCCTCTAAACATTCTTCCAAAAAAGGTAAATATTTCACGAAAACAAGTGCATCGTGATGCAATATTTCTATGAGGTTGTAAAGGATCGGATACCCATAGAACGTCTTCTGAACTAGAAAAGTTTCTGTCCTGTGTGTGAACAAACTTAACGGGTTTTACCCTGTGTAACAACACAAGTGGTTCATCTTCCCACACACAGCCATAGTAGTAAAGAACAAACTGAAGAAGCGTCGCTGAATTCATTGGTGCACTGTGAAAAGTACATGAATATGTATCGGTACAAAACAGAACCAAATAAAACAAAATATAGCCAGAAATTCCACCAGTATGAGGTTTATTCCAGCCTTTTCGATAAAGAACTTCTTTGAGAACTTTTGTCACTTGTGAAGTCAGATCTCCGATGTACCCCCTATACCGAAGCTCACTTGATACAAGAGAGGTACGATTAATCCCATTATGACTTTCTGTCTTGAAAGACATGTCAATACTCACATCATCTACACTAAAAACAACCAAGGAAATACCAATGGGACTTCGTGCACACGTTCGAATATTTATATCAAGAAACGGGCAACTATACAACCAGTTGATTACATAGTCGACATCTTCTCTCGTCAAGTCGTGGATATGTCTATTGATGACTACTACATCTACGTCTGAACTCATATTTGTCAAACTTGTCTGAAGACTCCCATAGCATACTAAATCGAGTCCGGATGACAGAAATCTATAAAGAAACATTTCACGAAGTTTTGAAAATACTAACCAGTTCTTCTCAAGCACTTTGAGGCTATTACAGCAAAACTTGTCGATGTCTTCGTTAAATTTCGAATTGGATGATGAATCAAATACACGCCAAAAATCAGGAAATGGAGTTGGAAGTTCTGTATGAACAGTGAGAGTAGAGATACTAGATTTCATATCATCCGTAGAGGAAGACATTTCACTTTCTGCGTCATCGATCGTACTTTCGGAGGAAAACGTTTCTGAGGAAGTTGTTTCTAAGTTGAATTCAGATGACATGACTGTTGCAAGAGAGTTACAGTGAGAATCGCATATTTCACTATTTGCATTTGTTCTACAGGTTGTGGACATGTAATTCGTCGTAGTGGAATCGATTTTCTGCAATGAACGAGTTTTCTTGTAATCAACAAGAGTGAAAGAAGAATCGTCGTATCTTGCTCCATCTGTTTCTAGTTGTTTTGTACACCCCATATCATCATTCGAAACGAAACTAGACTCTTCTCTTCTTCCATTGGTAGTAAGCTTCGCTATTTTTGGTATAAGCTTCTCTTTTATCACGTTCTTCTTGTTTCTCTTTCGTTTCTTTTCTTCCATACATTTTTGCTTCTCATTACTGTTCTTCGTTTTTTCATAACTCGTAAGTACAAATAATGTATCTTTTAAGTTCACAATAGCTTTCTCGATTTCCTTCTTCTTGATATCACATGCTTCCAAAAACGTTTGAATATCCAAATGTAACTTCTCGTCGCTTTTTGACGATACTTCTTTAATTGTCAAGGAAAGTGGTTTTACTTGCATCGGAGTCACTTGGGAAAGCAGATTTCGAATGTTATCTCTGAATTTGTCGTCTCCTTTTTTTGGAATTATTCGATACTCTCTTGCTCGAAAAATTGCTTGATCGTGGTAGTCAAGGGATCTCTTCAGAAGGGCAAGTTCTTCTTTCAATTCTACTTTATCCAACCTTATATCACCACTCATTGCGAAGTATACATCACCAAACGCTCTATCAAGCATTGCATTGAACAGCCCATAAACACTTTCAAAACTTTCATCTTCTTGAGAATTGTCTTCATACCATTTCTTGTACTCTTCTCTAGCAAGCAACAAAGTTTTCTCAGCTTCTTTTAAGTTACCACCCATTTTATATTGAAAGTGAGCAATTGAGAGCAATGAACGAATTTCGGTCTCAGTAGATTGTCGTTTCATAGGACTAGGAAACATTGCTGATTTTAGGACAGTGAGATCAAATAAACCCGTTCTTTTTTTCACCAAGTCCTTGTCTAAATGTTGGTAGATTTTCATGTACTGACTAATGGACACATAGACTTCGTCTATTGATTCGGAATTCAAATAAACTTGATTACAGAGTCGTTTGAAGTAGACATCTAGATTTTGCTTCATTTCTGTAAAAGCTCGTTCCAAAAACTTATCGCACCACTCTGAGAGAACTTGATACTTCTTTTGATCTAGAATATGTTTTTTTGATCTGACACAGATACATATCAATCCACATGAAATATCATAAAAAGATTTGTCATACGCCCATGTGGGTCCAAATGATTCCTTTGACTTCTTCCACACGAATTCTAGATTTTCAAAGATTTCACCAACTAGCATAAAACGACCCTTGTCATATGTATGTCTAAGTTCTTCATACGCTTTTACTTGATGAGGAAAATAAGAATTTTTTCTCTCATTTTCAATTGTTTGATCTTTCCAGTAAATCATTTCAACCATGGCGTAAGATCTGTAGAGTTGTGACTGAAGTGACCTGAACATTTTTACTTTAGAAGTATTCACTGACTTCTCAGAAAAATTCTCCCATATGAAGGAGATTTGTTTGTACAAGTCAGAGAATATTTCATAGGCGGAGACAAGAAGTACTAATTCGTAAGAGTCATTCGAAGTTTCAAAAAAAAGCATCAAGTATTCAACACCTTCTAGTAAGTAATTCAATCGATTTTCTGGGCCTATGAAAAGTACTCCTTCTGAACTTATTGTTTTCAGGATGGAAGCAGTATGAACCATATAGTAGGAACCAAAATATGGATTTATTGATGATATCAGTGGCACTACACGTTTTAACTGAACGGTACAATCTTTTAATAGTGACACACGTTGTTCGCTTTTAAGATCTAAATCTTCGATTAAAATTTCATTCAGTTCAATCACAAATATCTGAAACAAGAGGGATTTTTCTTTATCCTCACAAAAGAAATCGTCCAAATTCTGTAAAATTTGTTGACAATCGTGAATCGTCGTTAGTAACTCACTACTATCATGTCTAGAACGCCATTTTAAATATATTCTGTAAAACCAAGTTCGAAGTACCGAAGCAAATAAGTCACTCGTTGACATCATTTGTGACAAATTCAGTATTCTATCCACAGTCCATGGTTCTTTGTCTGTTAAAATCACTCGTAGTTGACTTGCTCTCGTGGTAGAAATCTCACTGATCTGATCCAAAGTTGCGCTCCATAATTTAAAACCCTGTGTTTCTCTGTATATATTTGAGATGGTTTGGAAAAACTTTTCTTTCAATTCTTTCACAATTTTCACGATGAACAGGAATGCCATCAAATGATTCATGTCTTGAATTTCAACCAACCATTCAAGTATACCAGTCATTGCTTCCTTACACCTAAACGCATCCTTCAACATGGTCTGAATATCATCCATCCTAGAGTTGAATTTTGAGAGATTTTCTTCATACTCTTTATTGCTGTATAAAAAAGAACCAGGAAGGTATGAAGTAATATTGAACTCAAATTTCATGTCACACTTTTTTGCTATGTAAGTAGGATTTATGAAATTTGAGTGAAATAGGGGGTGGTACAGGTATGAAATTATGAGAATTTTTACTTTTTGTTTTTCTGCACACTTTTGTTTTTTCTACACACTTTTGTTTTTTCTGCGCACTTTTGTTTTTTGTATTTTCCATAAAAGTTTTTCCAAACAATAAATAATAATTTGAAACAATATTTTTAGCCAAAACTTGTTCTCCTGAGATCTTGTAAAAAATATAAATATTTAAAGTTGTTATATTTAAAGTAACTGTTCAAGCCTCTAGACCGGTAAGGACTGTACAAGGACAGCAGCTCCAATTGTAACAATGTTACTTTCTTTGTTGACATCAT
>Ga0209355_1001183_pt1 | contig 14995 bp, 14 predicted proteins | sample LauGreSBDMM110SN_3_FD_187563 | JGI IMG/M metagenome (GOLD analysis project Ga0209355, IMG submission 187563) | Freshwater lake microbial communities from Lake Michigan, USA - Sp13.BD.MM110.SN (SPAdes) (version 2) | ecosystem: Environmental > Aquatic > Freshwater > Lake | place: Lake Michigan...
GAGTCTTATCCATTTTATTATAAATATTATAAATATTATAAATATTATTTTAAATAAATGTTTGACTTTATAATTATAGGAGGAGGTATTTCAGGATTATACATATCTTATAAAATTTTACAAAGAAATCCAAAAGCTAAATTACTTATTATTGAAAAAAATGAAATAGGTGGACGTTCAAATCAAATTTTATTTGAAAATAAATGTGTTGTAACAGGAGCTGGTATTGGTCGTAAAAAAAAAGATAAATTATTATTAAAATTATTAGATGATTTTAAATTTCCTATCAATGAATTTAAGGTAAAACATGATTATATAGAAAAAAAAATAGATATATTTTCATTTCTTAAAAAAGAATATATAAAAAATCCAGTTAAAACTACATTTAAAAAGTTTGCACTATCTGTTATAGATAAAGAAACATATAAAGATTTTATAATTACAACTGGATTTACTGATTTTGAAAATGAAGATGTTTATGATACTTTATTTTTATATGGATTTGAAGATAATATAAAAGAATGGATTGGATTTTCGGTTCCATGGAAAAAATTAGTTAATTCATTAGCTTCTTTTATAACTCTTAAACGTATTATAATGAATAAAGAAGTTATAAAAGTCAATCAATATAATGATTTTTATCAATTAGAATTACATACACATGAAATATTATATACTAAAAAAGTAATATTTGCAACAACTATTGATACTGTTCAAAAACTTGTTCATGTTAATAAATCTATATATAATCAAATTAAAGGTCAACCATTTTTACGAATTTATGGAAAATTTTCAAAAGATTCTTTAAAAGATATTGTTAATACAATGACTATGGTAAAAGGTCCTTTACAAAAAATATTACCTATTGATAAAGAAAAAGGAATTTATATGATAAGTTATAGTGATAATAAATGTGCAACTAAATTATTACCATATCTTGAAAATACAACAGAAAATAGAAATTATTTATCAAGACTTTTAGAAAAAGCACTTTATTTACCTAAAAACTCTTTACATCTAGATTCAATTAAAAGTGTATTCTTTAATATAGGAACACATTACTATAAACCAAATTATAAAAATGAATCAAGACAAGAATTTATTTTTAAAGCCCAAAGACCTTTAAAAAATATGTTTATTGTTGGTGAAATGATATCTATTAATCAAGGATGGGTTGAAGGAGCTTTAGAAAGTGTTGAAAAAATTATAGATGAAATTATGTAAAGTAAATATAAAATTAAATATTATTATTTTTAAAAAATAAAAATAATAATTATAAAAATTTTATTAATTTATTTTATTTAAAATTTCTTCATGTATTTCAGCTAAAGATGGTCTTAAATTATAAATAAGAGAATAATACACATAATATCTATATATTCCATGTATAGCATATGAATTTATTAATTTATAATATACTTGGACACAAAATGAAATACATTCATCATATGTTGGTAATTTATAATTTAATATATATAAAGCATTTTCAAAATAGAAATCTTCATAATATTTATTTTTAAAATCTATATTTAAATTATTCTTTATTCTATATTCCATAATATTATCAAGTGTAATTTTTGATATACAATCTTTCATAGCACTTTTACTACGAAAACTAAATCCACCACTCATAGAAAAATTACGAGTTCTATCTACTGCTACTAAATCAATATTATCTTTTCCATTGATTACTCTATATACTGCTCCAATAAATGGATAATGTCTAATTCTATTTAAATATTCATTAGTAATTCTTTTTGTAATATAACTATCTGTTTGAAATATAATAATATCTTCACCTGGAATATTATCCCAAAATGAATGAGACATTAATAAATTAGAATATTCTTCTAATGTAAATGATGACTTTGTTGTTTTATTAAAAATAAATTCTATATTTTTTAATCTATTTCTTACCATACTCTCATCATAACTATATACTACTAAATTCCAATTATCTGGTAAAAAATACATCACATTCTTACAAACTGCTTCTAATAATATATGATCACTTCTAGGCTCTACAATTACTATATAACAATTAGAGTTTTTTATTTTTTTTGGAAATCTATCATAATATATATTTATAATTTCACATTGTTTTAATAAAAAATCTTCAATTAATTTTATATTTGGATGAGACATTTTTTAAATAATTTAATAACTTTAAGTTAATCTTAAATAAAGTATGAAAGTAACAAAAATACAACTTTCAGATTGTATTAAAAAAATTCTAAAAATTAATACAACAGGACTGACAACTGATCAAATGATTAAAATTATAAAAATTATTATTTCATCAAATGAATTTCTTCCTCATTGTTCTTTACCTAATCATAATAAAAAAGATAATTTATGTTTATCTATGAATGACTTGAAAAAACTTGCAAAGGAAAATAAAATAAAAGTATCACAAACAAGAGAAAAATTATGTAAAGAGTTAGAATCTAAAGGATTATTAAAAATTATTAGAAAAAGTCCTGGTCCAACTAGAAAAAGTCCTGGTCCAACAAAGAAAACTAGAAAAAGTCCTAGTCCAATAAAGAAAACTATAAAAACTCCTAGTCCAAAAAAGAAAACTAGAAAAAGTCCTAGTCCAATAAATAAAACTAAATTATTATATCCTAATGAAATTCAATTATTTAAAAAATATAATGTAAAAGTTGATACTGATAATTTAAAAAAAAATTATAGAGATTTACAAGTAAAACTTCATCCAGATAAAGGAGGAAATGCAGAAGAATTTAAATATATGATGGAATGGTATAGATTTCGTGAAGGATATGGATTTAATATAAATGCACAAAATAAATAACCAAAGAAAATAGGTGTGATGTTCAATCAAGATATGATGTCTATATTAACTCTACTCAAATTTTTTTATAATTTTTAATATGTGTATAAATTTTATTTAACCTCTTATATCCTTTTAAAACCAAAATAAAATTTTAAATCCTATTTAAAAAAAGTGTCGACCAATAAAAAGATGTATCGTCAACTTTTGAAAACTAGTTTAGCTCGTTATGAGCTAAGTGAAAAAAATAGAAATTCTCCTAAAGACTTACTTTTTTGTAATGGATTATGTCAAGATTTTAGACCAGAATCAAGTTTTTCATTACATAAAAATCTATGTAAAGATTGTAGAAATTTAACTGAACTTGCTATGAAACAAATAGCTGATTCTAAAATAACTATAGAACAGTTTAAAGAAAATCCACAAATAGTTAATGGAGTAGAAAATAATATAGAAACAGAACAACAATGTAAAAATTGTAAAGAAGTAAAAAATATTTCAAATTTTGATCCATTAAGGAGAATTTGTAAAGCTTGTAGAACTATTCAGGCTATTAACAGAAATAATAAAGATCTTGATACTCATATATCTGATATTGAAAAATTAAAAACTAATATAAATGAACTTCAAAAATTTATCAATCATATGCCTAAAGATAAATTAATAAGAATTATCTCACATTTTAATGTTGGTAGAAAATCTAGTGATACAAAAGAACGTATGGTTTATAATACTGTAGAACACTTTAAAAAATTATTAAATCCAAATATTTGTCTAGGTGGTTGTGGATTTATTTTAGAAAAACAATTTTCAGAATGTAAAAAATGCAAAAGAGTTGAAGAAAAAAAAGTAACTAATCATCAATTATCCAATATAGAGTTTGAAAATAATATTGAAGAATTTGTTTCAACTCTAGAACAATTAAAGAAAGAAGAAGATATTTATAATAAAAAACAAATTGTTATGATTGCAAGAAAACTTGGTTTAGATATTAAACAAAAAGTAAAAAAATATGAAATTATTGCTCTAATTAATGACAAATTATCTAAACGAAAAATTGAAAAAGAAAAGTCTATTGTTCCTAAAAAAACAGATTTTGAACTAAATGGTATTATTGTCCTATCAAGAGATGATGGCTATATTAATGCTACTCAATTATGTAAAGCAGGTAAGAAAAAGTTTAATGATTGGAATAGATTAGAATCAACAAAAGATTTAATTCAAGCTTTAGAAAGTGAAACGGGAATTCCCGCCGACCTCTTAATTCAGTCTATAACAGGTGGAAAAAATGAAGATCGTAAAACATGGATTCATCCTGATTTAGCAGTTCAATTAGCACAATGGATTTCTCCTATATTTTCTTTAAAAGTTAGTAAATGGATTAGAGAGTTAGCAATGACTGGAAAAGTATCACTTGGTGAAGAGAAAAATAATGATGAATTATTAAAATTACAAAAAGAAATAAGATTAGTAGAAACAAAGTATACAAAACTATTAAAAAAACGTAATTATCACAAGTTTAAACAAGGACCTGTATTTTATATAATTTCAGATAGCGATGGTAAAAGTATGAAGTATAAAGTAGGAATTGATTTGGTAGATGTAAATGTAAGACTTCAACAACATCGTAGCACTACACCAGCTATAAAGTTAGAATATTTATTATATACACATAAAGCTTCTTTAATCGAAGAAGGAATGTTAGAATTATATAAAGAAAATAAAAAATCATTTCTGAACCATGAATGGATATATGATATTGATATTAAACATATCATAGGAAGTGTAGATACTTTTGTCAAATTTTTAGGAATATGTGCTACAAAAGATGAAAATATTTTAGAATATAATAAACATATTCTTGAAGATGATTAATATTGAAGACTAGCCCCTTACATTTTATAAAACCTATAACAGAATATACCCTTTCATCTTTTGTAGCACATTCTTAAAAATTTAAAAAAGGTCGGCGGGAATTCCCGTCGACCTCGAAAGTTCATTTAATAAATCTTTAGTATTATCTAATAGATTCCAATCATTAAATTTTTATAAAACCTTGTTATAAACTAGAATTTAGTATTATAAAAAGGGTATATACTTGACATATACCCTTTTATTCCTTTATTATCCTTTCATAACAAGTCAATCTCAGTTGTTATAAGTGATATCGGAATTCCGATATCACTTGTTATATTTTTCAGTAATTAATCATCTATAATACTTCATACACTTTCTCCTTCTTATCCCCCTTTAAAAATCCAAATAATCTAAAAAATCCTACTTAAAAAGATTAAGGAGGATACAAATAATGTCAGGTAGAGAAACAATCAATTATAGAATAAAGGAGCTTGACCCAGACATGATTGCTCCATCTACTAAAAACATGGATAGACCTGAACAAGGTGGTAGTAAAATTGTCATTATTGGAAAACCTGGAACAGGTAAAACAACTCTTATTACTAGTCTTTTATACGAGAAAAGTCATATATTTCCAATGGGTGTTGCTATGAGTGGAACAGAAGATAGTAATGGTCATTATTCAAAAATTTTTCCATCCTCTTTTGTCTTTAATTCTCTGGATAAAACAACTATTGAAAGTTTTGTTAATCGACAAAAACTTGCCAAACAACATTTACCAAATCCTTGGGGTATTTTACTACTAGATGATTGCACAGATGACCCAAAATTATTCAATGACCCCCTATTCTTAGGACTATATAAAAATGGCCGCCATTGGAAAATGTTTTTCATTCTTTCTTTACAGTATTCTTTAGATATAAAACCGGCCATTCGTACAAATATAGACGGCACTTTTATTTTACGTGAAACAAACTTAAGGAATCGTCGTATTTTATGGGAAAATTATTGTGGTGTAATAGGAGATTTTAATTCATTTAATGAAGTAATGGATCAACTAACAGATGATTATACAGCTCTTTATGTTCATAATGCAACAACTTCAAATAAACCAGAAGATTGTTTATTTTGGTATAAAGCAAAACCAGTTCCTGATCATTTTAAAATAGGATGTGATGATTATTGGGACTTTCATGATCAACGATATGATGATAAGAAAACAGATTAATAATTAAAAAATTTTTTAATTATTAAATTTATTTCAATAAATCTGAAAAATAATTACTCATATCCATTTTAGGGATCATAAGATTAGAAGATTCAAGAGTAGATGGATAATTATCTGGAACAATTCCATCAATTGGTTGTCTATAATTTGGTATAAATGGTTTAGGATGTTTAGGATAATTATTTGAAAATGGTCTATTTTTATTATCATAAAATCGAGGTAATCCTAATCTATATTTTTCTATTTCTTGTTTTTTTGATTCATAATCAGAATTAATAAGATTAAAATTAGTTGAATTAGGTCTTGAATTAGATGTTGGTTTAGGTTTTATAGTTTCTATTTTTTTATTTCTTGATAGAAACAGTGCACACAGTAATAAACTCAAAAGAAATAAAAAAGTTAAAAGAGTTCTCATTTATATAAAAGTATAAAAGAAATTATTCTTTATATAAAAATGGCAATTCAATATCCAAAGCTGGAACACGTTACTTTACCATCAGTAGATGGATTTAATGGCTCATTAAATATTTTAAGAGATCCTCCTAAATCAATTTTTACAAAAAGAATTGATAAAGTTGGACAAAATAATGATTTAAATAATTTAATAGATGGCAGTTCTGATCGTATGAATGAAGGAATTATGGTTTATGCTCGTGGTGTCAATCCTATGGTTTCAGTTTCTTATAATAATAATTCAAATAATGCTGGATCATATACAAATGCTGGAGCACGTCAAGCATATTTACCTTATCGTATAGCAGATAAAGGAGCATTTAGACCTCCTATACGTTCATTACGTGATTTAATGCCTTTATCAAGACAACCACGTGCTTGGTTTGAAGCATTATCAAATCCAGGATTTATTGATTATGCAAAGAAAAAGCATATACCAACAAAATTTCGGGTGATTAAAGATTCATTAAAATTAGAAGAGATTAAACCAAATTATTCTATAAAGATTGAAAAACCTATTTTAGAAAATTATAAAATGCAAAATGAAATTAATGATAAACATATTTCTATTGAAGCATTCTCAGGACATCGAACAATGGATTTATCTAATTTTACTAGAGAAAATGTTGATCAATATAAAGGTATTCAAGAAAATTATGAACAAGTTAATGCATCTACAAATAAACAACAACATCGTTCTCAAAATTTAGAAAATATTGAAATTAATAAAGGACAATATACTAAAGATAAAAATTATTATGAAACTTTATCTAATCCATCTCTAGGAATAAATCAAGGATTAGAAGGATTATCAATTGATAAAGGACAATATATTCAAGATAAAAATTATTATGAAACTTTATCTAAACCATCTTTACAAATAAATCAAGGATTAGAAGGATTATCAATTGATAAAGAACAATATATTCAAGATAAAAATTATTATGATTTTGCTGTAAATAAAGGAAGAGATATTAATGTTAAAACATTAGATCAATTAATAGGAAATAATAAAGAAAATGTAAAAGATATTTTACAATATAAACAAGATTCTGGTAAACAAACTGGTTATACATTATTAACAGATATACCAGAAATGAATTTACAATATCATATGCCACAATTTAATGTAGATAGTTCATTAAATGATCCAACAGTTTATAAAAGAGTAGAACATCAAAATGAGATTAAATTATATGATAATTTACCAAAAGTAACAACAGTAAGAAATGTAACAAAGATTGAAGATATGAATAATTTTGAGTATGGATCTTCAAGACAATTTAATTTACCTGAAACAATGAAAAAAGGTGAATTTTTAAATTCTTCAAGTAAACCGACACTTGATCGATTTGAAATACAATTTAGAACTGATCCAAATAAAGACAAAATTAGAAAATATTTAAATGATACAATATATTCAAGAAACTAAAAAAAAAATTATAATATATAAATGTCCTATAAAAATTCACTTACATATTATGTAAATTTAAAAACATATGGAAAAGATTCTTTTGGATACACAGATTTTAATCCTCCCTTATCCGACTCTCTCACAAAAATATCCTATGATATGCCAAACTATAACAGTTTAAATGATCCTATCCGTGTCTGTTCTCATAATGTACGTAATTATATTAGTTATTCTACTCTACAGAGTGCTTATAGAAAACCAAATTGCCAAATTTGCTCTATTAATGATTGTTCTTAATTGATTATTTAATTTCTTAAATAATCTACGTCCAAGGCTGGTTTCGATCCAGCTACCCTTTGATTAACAGTCAAAAACTCTTCCGATTGAGTTACTCAGACGTATTTATGTATATAGAAATATATTTTTAAATAGAAATTAATTTTATTTGACGATTCTGTAAATAACATTTCCATCTTTACGAGTGATTCTAATATAATCACCACGTTGAAAGAAATAGTAACGACAGATTGGATCTGTATGTAAAATATTTGGTAATTTTCCTTTATATTTTTTTTCTAATTCTTCTTTTTCTTCTTTTGTTGTTTTTTCGTGTTTAGGGACAAGTTCATGTTCAGTGATATCAAATTGTAATTCAGATATATTAAATAATTCAATATTATATTCCATAATTTCTAATGATTTTTTTGCACTTGATGTAACACTTTCACGATAAATAATAATACAACGATTATAATTTTCTTTATTCATAATTGACATGTATTCTTTAATCCCCTGAATACTTAATTTTTCTTCATTACATATAAAACAAATTATACGATTTTTTAAAGTAAATCCTCTTACTGTAAAATCTTCTTTTGAATCTTCTTCTAATGTATAACCACGTGTGATTAACATTTTTTTTAAAATAATAGTTGCTTGAATTTCTAATTCAAAACTCATTTTTTAATTTTAGATTTCAATTTAAATAAATCATTTTTATATAAAATGGATAAATTACAACAAATTAAAAATGCTGATCCTTTATTTAGTGAAAAACGTTTAAATGAAATTACTTCTAAATTATCAGAAGATGATAAAAAACGTTACTCTAAAATTGGAGAAGAAATGTATAATACTATTAATTTTGAAGATATTAATTCTCAAGGAATTTTAGATAATAAAGATGAAATTGAAATTGAAAATGTATCTCAAATTAAAATGATGTTATTATCTGGAATTCATCCTTCTTATTTAAATAATCAAGAAAAAGATTTAATGAAGAATAATCTTGGTGAAAAATGGTATGAGTCATTTGGTTTTTTAGAAGTTGATCTAAATAGAATTAATTTTTAAAAAAAAAAAAAATATAAATATAAAAATGGTATATCGTCTAGTTCCTACATATAGATTCCAACCCACTTCTAAATTTGGTATGGAAGATTTACAACATGAAAAATTATGGAAAGGAGTCCTTTTAGGTGTTCTTGTAGCAGCACTTATTTTAGTTCTTCTTGCATATCTTATTTTACAACAAAATACATTACAACGATATGCATCTGTTCAATCAGATGGAAAAGTTCAATTAGATAAGAAAAAATTTGGTTTGGAATTAGTTTTACCTATTTCCGTTTTATGTGCTGTTGGTGGTGGTGTTTATGGACATATGTGTTTAGAATAAATTTATTAATTTTAATTCAATCTAAAATTGATCTTTTTTTTATATTAACTATAAATATAAAAATGACAACTACAGATTCTTTTCAAAAAGTTTCTGATTTTTTTACATCAAAAGTAGATATAAAACCTGTTCAAACTAATCCTCGATATCCCAACTATAATCAAACTCATTTTACTGCTGGTGATATTGAACAATTTGAAATGTATCGTGATAGATCTAATGGTTTAAATCCTACTAAAAAAATTGATTTAGAATCTAATCGTTGGGAAGTATTTAATAAAGAAGAAATAGTTGGTGAACATCTTGACTGGAAAAAATATTCAAATATAACTACAAATTCAATCGATCAAACATTTTTATATATATTTGAAAAATTTAAAAAAGGTGTCTTTATAAAAATCAAAGATAATCAACTCTCTGTTTTTTTACCTTTTAGTAAACACAATTATACAAATGAATGGAGTCAACAAATTAAATTTCCTCCTATGATTATAGATGAAAAAGGTCAACAAAAACAAGTTAGAGATATGACAGAATTTTTAATCTTTGCAAGTAAATTACAAGGATATAATATTAAACCTGAACAAGTTAACTCTCATATCAATAAATGGTATGCAAATAATTGTTTGATTCGATCTGAATATCCTACAGGTGAAAATGATCGTTGTGTATCTAATCTAAAAGATTTATTATTAACTTTATGTAAAGAACGATCTGTCCCTGATATTGAACTCTTTTTTAATCGTCGTGATTTTCCTTTAATTAAAAAAGATGATACAGAACCATATGAACATATTTATAATAGTGAAAAAATGCCTCTATCTAGTCACCGTTATGATAAATACTGTCCTATTTTATCTATGGTAACAACTAATCAACATACAGATATACCCTTTCCAACTATGGAAGACTGGGCACGTGTAGAAAGTCAAGAAGATGGTAAACTATTTTATCCAGATTTTAAAGATTACAAGATTGAATTTAATATGAATTGGGAATCTAAAAAACCAACTGCTGTTTTTCGTGGTGCATCAACTGGTTGTGGTGTAACTGTAAATGATAATCCAAGATTATATCTTGCATCATTAAAATCTCCTATTGAAAATGGAGAACCTTTAATTGATGCTGGTATTACAAAATGGAATTGTCGTCCCCGAAAAATTATGAAACATGATTATTTAGAAGTCATTCATCCTAAATTATTAAATATTTCTTTATCTTCATTTATAACACCAAAAGAACAATCAAATTATAAATATATTATTAATGTAGATGGACATGTTTCAGCATTTCGTTTATCACTTGAATTATCTACAGGATCTGTTGTATTATTACAAGATAGTAAATATAGAGTATGGTTTCGTAAATATTTAAAAGAATATGTTCACTATGTTCCAATTAAAGAAGACTTATCAAATTTATATGAACAAATTCGATGGTGTCGTCAACATGATGCTGAATGTAAAGAAATTGCTAAAAATGCATTAGAATTTTATAAAACATATTTAACAAAAGATGGAATTCTTGATTATACTCAATTATTATTCTGTAATATTAAAAAAGTAACAGGAACATATTATTATAATTATATATCTATTCAAGATATATTGTATAAAAAACAATTTGAAATGTTAGAAAATAAAATTTCACCAAATCCTGAACATTTCAATTTTCCTCTATCATTTTTAAATATAAATGGAATGAATGGATTTGAAATATATTTAAGAAAACATGATATACCTGAAAAATTAACAAATAAAAAAGATAAACATGAAACAAAAGATACTATTATTACAACATATAATCTTGATTCACTTGAATTATCTATTAAAAAATCAAAAAGAAATACAATTATAAATGAGGCTTTTATAGGTATTTTTTGTATTAATAAATTATTACGTGAAATTCCAAATTTTAGATATACATTTGGATTAAAAGATCAAAATCTTATTTTTGAATATATTCAAGGAATAACTTTTAGTGAATATATTAAAAAATGTTCATTTGATGATTTTATTGCAATATTAAAAATAATATTTTTAACTCTATCAGTTGCTCAACAACATTATGGATTTGTTCATAATGATTTATGTCCATGGAATATTATCATTAAAACATATCCAACTAAACAACATGTTGTTTATTCTTTTAAAGACCAAATTTATACAGTAGATTCATTTGTATTACCTATTTTAATTGATTATGATAAAAGTCATGTAATATATGAAGAATTTCATTATGGTATTATTCATCCATTTAAAAGTAGCACATTTCAAGATTGTTTTTCAATTATAATTAATTCAATTTATGAATTTTGTTTAAGAAAAATAAATCCATACGAATCAAGTATATTATTATATATTATTAATTTTCTAACAAATACAGATTTTCATTCTTTAAAAATAACTAATATGAAAGATTTATTAGATTTTTTACAAACAAATAAAAAATATAATGAACTTGTCTATAAAAATAAATGTGAATTGGAACAATTAACACCATTTGATTTTTTAGCACATTTTGAAAATAAAAATATTAAATTATCAGAATCTATTTCTATTCAAAATATAGATGGTAAAAAAGTAAAAAAAGATAATCTATATATTAATCCATTATTTTATTATGATATGATCATATCTAAAAATAATCATCAAGATATTTTAAATTATTTAGATAAAATTGAAAATCAAGTTATACATAAATTAGATCAATTTTTATTAAATTATATTTATTATGTCCATTCATGTAATCAAATTTATGAAATACTAATTAATTTATTAGATTTTATAGAAACATATAAAAATTTAAAATCATCAGATGAATATTTTATACAAAAAAGAAATTGTCAACGAATCTTAACACGTATTTCTACACAAATGCACTATAAAAATATTAATCAAGATTCACCTGTATGTGGACACTATCTAGAAACTATTGAAACAAAAGATCCAGAATTATTATTTTGTAAAATATGCAAAACAAATGTAAATAAACAAAAAATAAATTATAAAATTTACTTATCTCCTACTTATCAATCAAATTTTAGTATTGCTAAATATAATTTAAACACATTTTCAGTTCAAAGTTCAATTCTTACACAATTACAAGGTAATACAGTTTTACGTAATGAAAAATATTTAAATATATGGTATATGATACGTGATTGTATTTTATTTGAAAAACAGTTTACTTTAAAAAATGAATCTGACTTGTTAAAACATGGAACTATTTTATATTGCATTTCACCTCTATCTATATTAAATCATAATGCAAATATTAACACATTAAAATATCTATCAAAAGAAACATATACAGTTGATCAAAATTTTCTATCTCAATTACCAGAACCACCTTTAAAAACCTTAAATACTATTAAAAATATTTTGGCTTTGTGTTAATAGATGGAGAAATAGTTGTAGTAATTTAATTTAAAATTTTAAATTAAATTAAATATAAATATGATAAGATTTGGAATTGAAATAGAAACATGTTGTCAAATAAATAATAAAAAAAAATATGATTCTATTTATGATTTTGCACCTGATTATGTAAAAATACTTTCAAAACTTGTAAAAAAGAAAAATATTGATTTTAAATTTCTAAATGTTGTTGATGAAAAAAAAAATTATGATGAAATAACTTGGATGATAGATGAAGATATCACAATCAATTGTAATAATGGAATACCAATTGAAATTATTACACCTATTATGACAAAACCTGAAGATTTTGAAAATGTATTTGAAAATATTATTTTAGATGATTGTTTTACATATGAATCAAATACTTCACAAGGAATTCATATTAATATTAGTCATCCACAACAAGATACACTAAATTTTTTAAAGTTTTGGTGGTTTTTTGAACCATTATTAATACGTTTTTTACCACTTGAACGTCAACAAAAAATTGATAAATATGCTAAACCTTTACGTAAAATATTTAAAACATTTAATGATATTAAAAAATCTTATAAAAAATATTATAAATTAAGTGATAGTAAGTATAGTGCTATAAATGTAAAAGAAGATAGACTTGAAATAAGAATTATAGATCCATCAATAAATTGTGAATTTATTATGAATTGGTTAAAACTATGTATCTTAATATTACAAAGTTCAATTATATATGAAATTGAAGATATAGATGATTTTGATATTAAAATTATGTTTAAAAAATTATTTTTGTATATCAAAGATAATGAATTAAAAAAATATTTTAAAAAATTATATGAAAATTATAATGGAATATAATTTAATATTTATATTCTAAAAATGAATGATAACTATCTGACTCTAATAAAATAGTATTTTCAATTTGATCATTAAAATAAGTATAACAAGTTATAATTTTTTCATCTAATAAAATATTTAAATGTTTTCTTTTATACCAATTTCCTTCATCTTCTAATTTATCAATTTTTTTTACTATATCATCTGAAATTTCATAAAGTTCACCTTTAATATGATATATATTTTTACTAGTAGAAAGATATGGTATACTTCCATCAATTAAAATTACATATTTATCAGATGTAGAACATTCTCCTAAATATAAAGAAGATTTTAAATAACTATGATTTGACAAATTCTTCATTAATGTTCCATAAACAAATAAAAGCATTTTAAATTAATTAATTATTTATTTTAAATTAATTATTTATTTTAAATTAAACAATTTTAGTTGTTCATTTTATAAATTAATTGAATTTATAAAATTTAATCATTATTTTATTTTTAAAAACCTAAATCAATATCTTCACACATATATTTAATAAATGAATCATCATTATCAGGTAATCCGGCAGCCTTTCGTGCAGACATATATCGATCAAAAAACTTTGTATGATAATCTTCATTCTCTGTTCGTAAATCAGCTAATTCTTTACGAGATTTAACAATACTATTTTTCATTTCATCCATCTTCTTCATAGTATTATGATAAGTCCATGATAATTGAGATTTCTTTACCATTAATTCAATATAATGATCATATGGATCAATATCAGTCTTTGAAACATCTTCTAATAAGTCTTTCTCACGTTCCTTAATTTCTTCCATTATTTTTTTCTCTTCATCACGTTTCTTACGAACTTCTTCTGAAGTTGTTTCTACAATCTTTTTCTTAATATCAATATCTTTAGTCTCACAAATATACTTTTTAGTTGATGCAAGAGGAAAAGGACGACCAACATAACTATGATATACACTATGAAAACTATCAACATTTCGAATTAAATATTCAGCACGTAAATCAGCTTCATCTTGAGTTTGAAATGTTCCTCGAACTTTTAACATCCCAAAAACACCATCACTATCAGGAGTAGCTCCTTTTGATGGAAAAAAAGAAACAAGACAATGAACTTGACTTTCAAGTTTAGGATCAGCATAAAATTTTTCAAATTTGGTAAATTTTTGAACAAAATCTTTGACATTTAATTCTTTCATTGCTTCATTTACTTCATCTTCAGATAAAGTTTGATTCAATTTAAAACTTTTTTCTTCAGTTTCATTTTTATCTAAAGGAGATGTTAAACTATGTTGAGTAACTTCAGACATTTTTTTTATATAT
>Ga0209355_1001186_pt1 | contig 14977 bp, 6 predicted proteins | sample LauGreSBDMM110SN_3_FD_187563 | JGI IMG/M metagenome (GOLD analysis project Ga0209355, IMG submission 187563) | Freshwater lake microbial communities from Lake Michigan, USA - Sp13.BD.MM110.SN (SPAdes) (version 2) | ecosystem: Environmental > Aquatic > Freshwater > Lake | place: Lake Michigan, USA...
ACGAAGACGACGAAGATGGCGACGAAGATGGCGACGAAGATGGCGACGAAGATGGCGATATTGATAAAAAAATAAATACAATACATGAAGAAGGCATTAACGAAGGCATTAACGATGAAGGTCACGATGATAAAGGCGAAAACAAAGAAGAAGACATTGAAGAAAAAGACAGCTATATAAAAGATATTGTTAACGAGTATATAGACAACACAGAAGATGTAGCAGAAAGCACAATAAAGGATACAATAAAGGATACAATAAAGGATACAATAAAAGAAAAACCTAATTTTGAATATAAAGAAAAACCAAAAGTAAATATAACAACTAAAGTAGAAGAACATAATGCAACTAATGCAAATAAAGAGGAAGAATTCAAAGAAGTATCAGAAAAAAGCAACCCTATTTTAAAAAGACTAATAAATAAAGAACCAAAAATATTTACAACAGACAAAAATAAATTTTATACAGAATATTCAAGATTATGCCCTGCTAACGTTAAAAAACAACCCGTCATTTTAACAAAAGAAGAGAAAGCATATATAGACAAAAATCACAGAAATTCATATACAGAAAGCTATGAATATGGCACAAAAGAAGGAAACAAGTATTATTACATATGTCCCAGATATTGGGACCTTGAAAAAAACATCAGTTTAACACACACAGAAGTAAAAAGCGGACGCTTTGGAAAAGTCATTACTAAAAAGAATAAAGACGGAGCCTATGACGGTAACATTATGGAATTCACAGACACTAAATATCATATTGATGAAAAAGGGAATTACATAAATCATGTACCCGGATTTTTAGATGAAAAACATAATAGAAATGGCTATTGCTTACCTTGCTGTTTCAATAATAAGCTATGGAATAAGTCACAACAAATGCAAAGGCGCAGCAAATGTTTGAATTTGGATTATAGCACAAACGAAAACAAGAAAGACTATTATAACTATATTAAAGGCCCCGAAAAAATGCCATTAGAAAAAAGTAAAATCGGGTTTTTACCACTAAGTATTCAAAAAACCTTACATTTCGATAATTTAGATTGTGTTACAAAGCAAATACCTAACTTATTAAGATCAAATCGCAATTGTTTATTACGTTATGGTGTTGAAAATAGTAACAAGCATTCTTTCATAGCTTGTATTGCCGATTTATATGAAACCTTAGTCCTAAATAACACCAAATCTGTTACAATTAGCGAAATGAAAAAAATAATAATAGCTAGTCTAACAATAGATAGTTTTATAAAATACAATAACGGAAACTTACCGCACATATTTATTTCCAAAAATTTTAATGAATTAGTAGAGCATATTAGTAGTAGTCAATATACATCAAGTATGTTATATAGTCAATTAGTATCCAAAACTACTAATAAACTAGACGACCAAGCGCACATAATTTTTATTAAAAAGATTATAAACAGTTTTGAAAATTTCAAAGCCTATTTAGATAGCGACGCTTTTATTGACTATACTTATTTATGGGATATAATATGTAAAAGCAACCCTTTACTTTTTCCAAACGGATTAAATTTGATTATTTTGGATATTACAAATGAAGACACTACCGATAATGTAAAAATTGTATGCCCTAAGCAAAGCTATAGTAGCGAATTTATAGATTTACAAAAGAAATGTTTATTGCTAATACAAAAAAATGAGTATTTTGAACCCATTTATTTGATCAATAATACTATTGACTATTATATTGTAAAAACCTTCAGTTTTGCAAAGAGCAACGAAGATAAGCAATTAACAAACTTTAAAAATATTTTAAATATTATCAGAAATTCTATAAATTCAAAATGTGTCGGCGCTGTAACTGCAAATAAATACGACAACTCTATTTATGATTTTAAGCCTAATATACAGTTAGATAATGTAATCAGCATTTTAATAAATTTGAAATATGATATAACTTATCAAATATTAGATTATAACAATAAAGTTATTGGCCTATTAATTAATAATGATACTGAGCACGCATATATACCTTGCTATCCGTCAGCATTATCGTCTACTCATGAAACAATACCATATAAAATGATTGACGAATTAAGTGATCAAGACCTTAATGATTATAATAATACAAAAATTATTTTAGAAAAATTATATAATTTAAGCAATGCTAAACTTATTATCAAACCGTTATACAAAATAGTGGATGATAATTTAATAGTTGGTATTCTTACATTGGGCAATCAGTTTATTCAACTAACTAAACCCGAGTTTAATAATAGCGACGAATTAAAAGAAATTAATGATAAGAGTTATGTTTATATCGATAAAGATATACAAACAAACCTTTCTATAGACAATGAACGAGTTTCTATGGTCAATAATATTAAATTAGAAACACAATTTTATGATAGCTTCAAAAATAGTTTCAAAAAAATATTGGGAATACATAAAAACAATATTTATAAAACTAGTCTATTAAAAATAATTAATAACAATTCAATGCTATATTTAGATAAGTTATCTAATATTTACAATTTATTAAAGGATGTTGGAGAGAATTATATAATATTTTCTAAGTATGAAAAACATATATTGGATGCTATTAAAAACGTATCATCGTGTATAGACGAGGAAGATTGTAATACATCATATTGCATGAAGACAAATGACGTATGTTCATTAATTATACCTAAGAAAAATTTGACAAATAACGAAAATAACGAAGAAATATACTATACCCGCTTATCAGACGAATTTGTAAGATATAATAAGTTCAAAAATTTCATTTTTGAAAAAAGCGTATCATATAATTATGGATCGGTTAAGTATAATATTTTAGCTAATGAGCTCTTATTATTTCATTCAATATTAACACAAGAATATTTCAAAGATATTATAACTATAAATAATCAAAATGTCCTGCAAAATACCTTCGACACATTAGGAATTGTAGAGACTAAAGACATCTTAAATTTTAAGATAAACAACTTAAAGAAAGACAAAATTGTTATTGGTGCAACAAGAGATAAGCTACAAAATATTCAAGATTATTATGTTAAAAATAAGCTTAAAACTGGTCCTGGATTACTAGGATCCAAATCTAAAACCAAATCGGTCGTTTTGCCCAAAAAAGAAGAATTGCAAGTACCATTATCTGATACATACGATAATGACGACAATGACGATAATGACGATAATGACGATAATGACGATAATGACGATAATGACGAATTACAACATATTAATTTTATTGAAAAAAATAGTGATCCTAATTATAAATGCGGTTTCTACAAAAGCATACTTAGAGAGAGTATGCGACTAAACTTTAAAGAGCAATTATATGAATTGACTTTTCACATGGATAACAAAATATGTTCTTTTCAATTAATTTTAAGTATTATTAAACAATATACTCAAAATAATAGTTTAACAATTAACGATTTAAAGAAAAAAATAGTAGAGCTCTATACTAGTGATGTCAATTTTGAAATATTATGTTATATATTATTAAAAAATAATAAAAAAACAGTATTAGAGAAAGTTATTAATAAGGAAATCACATTTGAATATTTAGTTTACAGCGACCTTTATTATGTAACATATATTGACATTTATATGTTAGCTAAAGAATATAATTTACCAATAATATTATTATGTAACAGCTCTATTGATCTAACTATTACTGATGAAAATTATATTATATGTAATATGAACACATTAAACCAAGAATATTATTTCTTTAAAGTGCCTAGCAAATATTCTCGCAAAAAAGAGCATAATTATAACTTGCTCTATAATAAGCAATCAATCAAAATTAATATTGAAAATGATCTATTAGATACTGATAACTTTAAATTGTACAGCAATATTAAAAAAGATCTTAAAGTATTCGAAAATAAAATAGAAAAATACATAACAAATTACAATTTATCAAAGTTAACAAATACCAAGTATAAAATAAGGCAAGTAAAAAATATTGAAATTAAAAAAAAATAAATAATCATTAATTAAATACTTTATAATCTAAAAATCTAATTCATAATCGTCGCTCTTTCCCATGTTAACGGTTTGCATACTATTAACTGTTGCCTCAATTAATAAATTATTAGTACTGCATTCATTAGAAGTTACAGCATTTAGCTGCTCCATTAAAACCTTTTCATCCATTTTCTCGTTAACAGGTAATACATCTTTATTCGGCTTAATGGTCATAATAAAGTCGTTGTCAATCAATACTTTAAAGCTGCTTGTTCCATAATATCCTTCTTGTCCGCACATAACATTTGCAGACACACCTTTCATATTATCAATTTCACCATGCTTCGCCGCCTTCAAAAACATTTCCGGTGTCTCCTCAAATGATGCCTTTGCAATTGCACCAATATCATCATTGTTAATTCCATGCCTAAAGATTGAAACCATCTTATCGTTGCATGTCATTCTGTCTGCCAAAATCGTTAAATGGCGATAATTAATATATGTACTGTCAAACTCAATGACCTCTGAAAACTCGTCAAATATGCTTTGGCGAGCTGCCTCAATACCTAATACATTATAAATCTCAATAATATGATTTGAAATAGTTCGCGTTTTGTCAACAAAATCAAGCGCTAATATGTCCAATAAATTGCTGCCAACAGTATCTAAAACCCACAACTCCTTTTTAATATATTTTGTATCCACTTCCTCAAAATTATCTGTTATTTTTCGCAGTGTCACTTTATCAATATTTTTAATACCGCGTAAAATAAGATTGTCTAATAATTCGTCTTGCAAATTTCTCAATAAATAAATCTCATCACTCTGATCGAGTGTTTCTAACACATTTTTGTTCTTCTTTTTCTTTAATAGTTGCAAATTCCTATTAATCCTAATTCTAAAAATTAATTTCTCGGAATTATAATCTGTATACATACATGTAACATTGTTATAGCTGCTCATTAAACCAAAATGAATGTCGTCCATTGATATATTTTTGTCCAACATTTCCGTTTTATTCATAGACATTCGAATAATCCATTTCGATTTATCTTTGTCTTTATTTACGTCATAAGTGCTATTACATTCGTCTAATAATTTTTCAAATTCATTATATTCTTTCATCATTTCCGCGTCCTCACTTATTAAGGAATTCATATCATCAGGATCAAAGCAAATCTCGATAGACTCCACTAGTGATCGCAATTTAGTATTTTCTATTTTTGTAATATAATCTTTCACTTTATGCTGGTCATAACTCTCGGGCTTATTAAAATAAATAGAGCACGACAAGCTTTTTGGATTATCGCTTAACGACAAAATCTCTTCAATGCGCGGAACACCACGTGTTACATTTGACTTGGACGCAACACCAGCAAAATGGAATGTGTTTAGCGTTAATTGTGTTGTAGGTTCACCAATGCTTTGTGCAGCAATCATTCCAACCATTTCGCCTGGTGCAATTAGCGATTTTTTATATGCGTTATTAATAACCGTCATTAAAAGTTCAATAGATTTACGAGTAAGGCGTTTGTATAATAATAAATCTTTCGGGCTTAAATAGTAAAAGTATAACACTTTAAATAGATTGTTTGGACTACAATAATTTAGCTTATTTAAATTATCATAATTGGCTTCAATAATTTCGAATACTTCTAATGGTGTAATATCAAGAATTACGTTTTCCTCCTGATTTCCTGCTATATTATTAATAATATGGGTAAACGACACAGGCACGTTTACAGACGGCTTATAAACAGCATTGAAAATTTTAGCAATTACATCTTCGCGAGCTTGTAACATGTAGTCAATGTAATATTTGCATTTCTTATCTAATTCGGGCTTTTGCTTTTTAAATTTGCTATAAGCTTGTTTAGTGTATAGTGTTCCATAAATGGAGTCTTTAGAATAATCGTTAGGCATTTGGTAATGCCCATAAATTTCTTCAATAGACATGTTAACAATCGGGACTTGTTGCGACTCAACTCTAACGGGGTCAAAGCTATCGTCACCGTATTTAAACTGAATAATTTTGTTTTTATTGTTACGAACGGTCATGTCATAATGCACCATTAAGTCTTCAAGGCCTTTAATTAGGCGGCGTTGAATATAGCCGGTTTGGCTCGTTTTACACGCAGTATCAATTAGACCTACACGACCACCCATAGCATGAAAGAATAACTCGTCAGGATTTAATCCACTAATAAACGAATTTTCAACAAATCCACGAGCATTAGGCGAATCGTCATATTTGGTATAATGCGGCAATGTTCTATCCTCAAACCCATAAGGAATGCGTTTTCCATCTACATTTTGCTGTCCTAAGCATGAAATCATTTGCGAAATGTTTAAGTCGCTGCCTTTTGATCCGGCATTTACCATCATTACAAATCGGTTATGCGTGTCAAGATTTTGACGACCCAATTTACCGGCCTCAAATGACGCCTTATTTAAAATATTGTTAATGCGTGTTTCAAATTCTTGGACGTTTGAGCGCCCTGTTTTATTCTCAAAAATGCCTAAATGAGTTTCGTCAATTAAAGATTTTACTTCTATTTTCTTCTTATTAATTGTTTCGTTAATTTTATCATTTGTATCTTTATCTGCAATAAGATCGCTAATTCCCACACTATAACCATGGACTTTCATATATTCAGTTACAATATCTTGTAAATTATTAATAAAATCGCATGCGCTGTCAACACCATAGTCGTTATTAATTCTATGGATTAATCCACGGGTCGTATCTCCAAGAATACCTTTTTCAATATGCCCTCGTTTAATAGATCCTTTATTGACTTCTAGTACATTATTAGAAGTTTTATAATCTTCGGTCGTTTCATTAAATTGTTTTGTTTTATATTTTAAAGTAATATTTGGAATAATTTGACTTAATAGCGAAAAGCTAGTTTGATTAGGACTATCAAAATTAATTTTTGTTAAATCGATTGTTTTAAGGTGTGCCATTATATTCATAGCTGTTCTAGGATTGAAATTAATGGCTTCGCGTGTAAACAAATAGGTGCTTAATAGCGAATCTTGAAAAATGCCTACAATTGATTTATTGTTTGCAGGACTAATAATTTGGTATTTTACAGCTGCCAATGTTTTCAGCTCGATTTCCGACTCGTCATCTTGCGGCATGTGTAAATTCATCTCATCGCCATCAAAATCTGCATTATATGGCTTTGTATCAGCCACATTCATTCTAAACGTGTCTCCTTTCATCATAACTTTAACAATATGACACATCATCGACATTCTATGAAGAGTTGGTTGTCGATTAAAAAGCACCGCATCTCCATTTAACATGTGGCGGTGTACAATGTCGCCTACTTCTAAGTTTATCGATTCGCGATCAACATAGCGCAAGCTAATACAATCGCCATTCTTACGCTCATAAATTTTTGCTCCCGGATACACATCGGGGCCGTTTAAAATTAATTTGCGCAAATAATTCCTATTTTGTGCATTTACAATAATTGGTTTTGTTAAATTTTTGGCAATTTTTAGTGGCACTCCTAGCTCGCTAATAGATAAGTTTGGATCGGGTGTAATAACGGATCGCGCGCTATAGTCAACGCGTTTTCCCATTAAATTTCCTCGCACTCTGCCGCTTTTACCATTTAAACGCTCTTTAATCGCTTTTAATGGGCGACCGGACCTCTGAGCAACCGCAGCCACACCCGGAATTTTATTATCTACAAGAGTAGCAATATAATATTGCAATACAGTTGTCCAATCATCAATAACATTTGATCCGGATTTTTGCTCGATTTTTTCTTGCAACATTTTATTTGCCTTAACAATATTAATAATAATATGTGTCAAATCGTCTTCACTGCGTTGTTGAGCATCATGTTTAATAGATGGTCGTACTTGTGGTGGAGGAACAGCCAAAACCTGGCAAATCATCCACTCAGGTCGCGACCATATTGGGCTAAAACCCATAAATTTGACGTCTTCATCTGAAATTTTCTTAAAGATTTTGAGCATTATTTCTGGAATAATTTTCATTGCCATTTTGGAGTCTTCTTTCTTAAAGTCATAATTATTAAATTCTTCTTCTTTATCATTCCATTCGGCAATAATTGTTGCTAAACCTTCTTTTCTAAGTTTAGGCTGCAAGCATCCGCAACCATTATTCGAATCTTCTCCACACCTGTGTTTTTTACTTGCCAATGCGAATACTTTTGTCCACCTGGTATCTGCGTTTAATTCTAGTAAATAATTGTATTTTTCTTTATCAATCAATAGTTTACTGCATTTAATACAAATACATCTAGAAATTTTCATGATTGTTGATAAATATTGAATGTAAAATACGGGTCTTGCCAGGTTAATATGTCCAAAATATCCAGGCGACTGGACATAATCAAGCCCATCAGTCGGGCATATCATACCCGCATCTAAAACACCCATACGAGGGTCAAAAAGTCCCCCCAATACCGGCTTATTATTTATATGTGTATCTCTATTTGTAATTTCAACAACTGATCCCTTTTGAATTTCATAAGGGCTTAAAATACTAAATTGAATACCAATGATTTTAGATGGTTTCTTATTTTCAAAATCGGTCATTCTTTTATAATAGTTAAATAATATTTAAATAATATTTCTTCAATTTTTAATTTTTTATAATTAGTAATAAATTATAAAATTGAATAAATATTAATATATTTTAATAATAAAACCTATTATGTCCCATAAACATTGCACAAGGACTAAAACAAATACTATTCAAAAAGTGAATTATGTTTATGATAACAGCAACTCGTCGGCCACTAGTGGATCAGATTATGACTATTCTGATAATAGTTCAGAAAATGGTTCAGATAATGTTTCATATAATGGATCATATCATGATGATTATGATGATGATTGTCATCATGTTTATGATGCTAGTTTTAATAAACGTGATTATTATAAATTTTTAAGTCAACTATATCCTTCAACATACAGTAAAAATAAATATAATGCACTAGATTATGAAACAAAAAATCATGAGCATGAGCATAATCATAAACATGAGCATAAGCATGAGCATAAGAGAGCAAAGAAAGCGCATACTAATAATATTGATCCATTGAGTAGTAGTATAAACAAGCACAATTTGTTTAATAGTAAAATTATTAAGAAAAAGCACATTGCTGTTTCTAAGAAAAATTATATGAAAAAGTTAGATGAAGACGATCATGATGATGATGACGACGATGACGATGATGAAGATGATGCAAAATATGAAAAAGGGTTATTGACGGAAGGTTTCAAAACACTTCTTGACAATGTTAATAAATCCGATAAAAGTATTAATATTATTGTAAATTTGAAAAATGGAGAAAATAAAATTTATAATAATGAAAGTAGTAATAGTAATAGTAATAGTAATCAATCATATATTGTAATTGACGAAAATGAAGACGAAGACGAAGACGAAGATGATGAAGACAAAGAAGTCAAAGTGCAATCTAAAAATAAATTAAAAAAGAATAATAGCAACATTATGGAAAATATGGAAATTATTCATAAAGATGATGTTATTCCTGCTCCGCAAAAGATTTCGAATAAGAATTACAGATTATTTGATAAAATTTTAAATACAGAAGAAAAGGAATCGGAATATTTCAAAACTTGTTTATCTAAAAATTTACAGCTGGAAGCAATTGCTAAATTGGAAAAGCTTAAAGAAATTACAAAAGTAAGCAAGCCTTATTTACTACATTTGGTTGATCTTGATATTCCTGATCAATATAAAGCGTGTGCGTTAAGAAAAATTAATACAATGCGATCAATGTGTGGTCATGGCAATAGTGAATACTTTAAGATTAAGTCATGGGTAGACTCCTTTTTAAAGATCCCATTTAATAAGTATAATAATTTGCCCATTAGTTTTGCTGATGGTATTGAGCAATGTCACGCTTTTATGGAAAATGCCAAAAAAATATTAGATAGTGTTACTTATGGTCTAGAAGATGCTAAAATACAAATAATGCAAATGATTGGATTATGGTTAGTAAATCCTAACGCAATTGGTTGTGCTATTGCTATTAAAGGGCCACCTGGAACTGGTAAAACTACACTTATTAAAGAGGGTATTAGTAAAATTTTAAATAGACCTTTTGCTCTTATTGCATTAGGTGGGTGTGGTGACTCGGGTTTTATAGATGGTTTCGACTATACTTATGAGGGTAGCAAGCATGGAAAAATTATTGACATATTAATCCAATGCGGTTGTATGAACCCGATTATTTTATTTGACGAATTAGATAAATTAAGCGATTCGTTTAAAGGGCAAGAAATTACAGGTGTGTTAACACATTTGACAGATAGTACACAAAACTCCAAATTTTGCGACAAATATTTTTCAGAGATTAGTATTGACATGTCTAAATCATTATTTATTTTTAGCTATAATGACGAAGCGGCTGTTAATCCTATTTTAAAAGATAGGATGTATAAAATAGAAACTAAAGGTTACAAAACAAAAGATAAATTAGTTATTGCAAAAGATTATTTGTTACCAAAAATTAGAGAAGAAATTAAATTTGACAATGACGCTATTATTTTTAGCGATGAGTTATTAGAATATATTATTAATGACTTTACAGAAAAAGAAGATGGAGTTCGCAATTTAAAGCGTTGTTTAGAAATTGTGTATAAAAAGTTAAATTTATACAGATTAATGAAGCCTAATGTAAATTTATTTGAAAATAGTGACGGTTTTAAATTAAAAACCAAGATTAGCTTTCCATGTATTTTAACCAGGCAGCTCATTGATGAGCTAATTAATAAGGCATCATCAAAAGATATTCCATATGGATTATATACTTAGTACTTTATACTTAGTACTTTAGTATATATAACTATTTTATTAAAAATTTTGTAGTTTGTAGTTTACAAATTGAGAGTCTAGAGCCACCTTTTTAATGAAACATTTATTTTTTTATTTTCCATTTTTTTCATATAAAAAACCGTAATTGGCTTTTTAAATCCTTTTAATATATATAATAACATTAAATGAGAATGAATAATAAAGAATGCACCAAAAAAATATAAAATTGAAATATAATCTTATTATTAATTAATAATATTATAACATGGATTATAAAGAAAAATCGCGAAAAGAGCTTATTATTCTTTGTAAGCATTATAATATTACAGGTTATGCTTCTAAAAATAAAAATGAAATTTTGGATTTGTTAAGCAAAGTTCAAGAAATAAGCGTTAATAGCGACGTTAATAGCGACGTTAATAGCGACGTTAATAGCGACGTTAATAGCGACGTTAATAGCGACGTTGTAAGCGTTAGCGAAGTAAAAAAAACAGAAACTAACATATTAAAGCCTCTTATTAAGTGGAGCGGAGGTAAAAGCGACGAAATCAAGTTATTTAAGCACTACATACCTTTACATTATAACATGTATTTGGAGCCATTTATTGGTGGAGGTGCCTTATATTTTTATTTAAATCCAAAACTAGCAGTTATTAGTGATGTGCATAGTGAATTAATTGATTTATATAGTGTAATAGGCAAAGGACAAGCAAATGAAATACATAAATTTATGGAGCAAACGCCTAATAATGAGGAAACTTATTACAATGTGAGAGAAAACATGGTAATAAATGATGCCCTTACTAATGCACAACGATTTTATTATCAACGAAAAACATGTTTTAGAGGGATGCTGAGATATAATAAAAATGGCAAATTTAATATTCCATATGGCCGGTATAAAACAGTAAATTATGAAAGTTTAAAAAATAAAGATTACGAAACTTTACTTGCAAGAACACACATATTATGTAAAAGTTTTGAATATATTTTTGCAAATTATAACGATGAGCACAACTTTATGTTTTTAGATCCGCCATATGATAGTGAGTTTACCGACTATGGGTATTGTCAATTTGGAAAAAAAGAGCAAACAAATCTAGCCAAATGTTTTAAAGATACAAAAATCAAATGTCTTATGATAATCGGAAAAACCGCTTTTATTGAAGAACTCTATAAAGATTATATTGTTGGTGAATATGATAAAAACTATAGATTTAAGCTATATGATGGTCGTGTTGGAGACGAAATTAATACAAAGCACTTAATCATAAAAAATTATTAGGTTGCTGCCCCCCTTATAACTATAAAAAAAGGATTTAAAGGAGGTCGCAGGCTTTTTTATTCTTCTTCATCAAATTTTCGCGTTATTAGGTCGCCCAGCGTTCTGAAATAACCATAATAATCCTCTTCTGTCCAAGTAATATTTATTAGCGCTAAGAAATCTTCCATGTGATCTATTTTAATGCCTGCTTTTTCGAATGACATTATATTTGATAGTCCAGCACTTAATATTGATCGGTTATAAACGCTCCAATTTAGTATTCCACAATTAATAGTATAATTGCCGTATGTTGCTTTTAATGACATTTCAATTTCTTTACACTTATTTATAGTAGCAGGTAGTTTTTCGGTATCGAGTTCAATATTTCCTTTTAATTCACGATAATAAATAATTTTGTTTAATTCATCTTTAAAAATTAAGTCTACATCTTTGTTTTTATCGTTAATATTTTGAATTCCGCACGCTAGTAGTTTCAAATTAGGGCTAGCATTTATTAATTCTTTTGACAAGAACTCGCCAAGTCTTCCTAGTTTAATATTAATAGATTGTGCGCTTGGTTTTGCACCATACAACAAATGCGTGATTGATCCTGGTTTGGTGCGTGTAATAGCGCCTTGTAATACTTTTTCTGTCCATGCAATACCTTTACTCTTTAAGTCGTTAATAATATTTGTCATTTTAATAATTTAATCTTATGTATATACATTAAATTATTAAATATATTAACATTCAATTTTTTTTATACTTCTAGTTATTCTAGTTATTCTAGTTATTCTAGTTATTCTAGTTATTCTAGTTATTCTAGTTATTCTAGTTAGTGCAAGTGCTCTTATAGTGCGCGGAGGTCTTACAATAGCATCTGTTCAGCGAGTAGTCCTATTTCTTATAATAGGTCGTATTTCAACTCCTAACTGTGCTCCTTTATAATCATCTAGAGCACTTTGAGTATGACGTTTACATTTTATTTTTTATATCCTCCATTTTATCTTCTATATCCTCCATATTAGTTAGAGTTAATTCTATAAAAGTTACTATACCATTATAGCCATTTCTTACTAATTCTGCTTCTAAAAACGCAGGTTCATTGTGGAACCTTAGCAAGTGATTAACTCTTTCTAATACATCGTGAATTTGAGTTATTAAATTTAGCAATACACTTGGAATATTTTTATGCTTATATTCATATGACATTGTTACTCTATTTATAAAATTTATATATTGTCTTGATTTCAAAATAAAGGTCGGAGCTATGTTAGCCATAGTTTGTGTTAGTTCTGCAATATTATTATGATGCGTTAATTCTGCTATATTCTCTGCTTCTGTTGCTAATCGTGCGCGCACATCTTCCGGAACTTTACCGCCCCTCTTTTTAGTTTTAGTTTTTTTTCCATGTTTTTTTCCATGTTTTATGCCATGTTTTCTATTTTTATATCTCTTTGTCATATTATTATTATTATATAATATTATAAAATATTACAAAATATTACAAAATATTATAAAATATTATAAAATATTAAAAACTATTTTTTTCTAAATATATAAATGCTCAAAAATGATTGGAATCACGATATTGAAAAGGTTCTGGGCAATATTAGAACAAATGCGCTATATCTCTCAAATGAGCATAAAATAAGATATTTTAGTTTATCAAATAGTATAAAATGGTACAGATTACCGATTATTATATTCAGCGGTGTTAATAGTATAATTAGTGTCGGATTACAGCAATATGTAGAGCAATCAATATTGTCATTGATTACATCATTAATCTCTCTGTTGTGTAGTATTATAGGATCAATTGAATTATATTTAAAGAAAAATTCAAGAATGGAAGCAGATTTGATAAGTTATACGCAATTTTATCTATTAAGTATAGAAATATATAAGACATTAACACTTGATAGAGCGAATAGACCAATACCATCCCGCGAATACTTACACAAAATATTTAATGAATATACTAAATTATTTGAGAGTTCTAACCCACTAGAAAGAACAATAACAGACAAGCTATTATCTATAAATTTAGAAACACGTTACAATTCGTTGCCTATAACCATAGATACATCCAATAACCAACTGCCTAATCTTTTAGATACATCCAATAACCAACTGCCTAATCTTTTACATACTTCTAATAATATATTAGCATTAACGCATAGTGCTGAGGAAGACCGTCTATAAGTTTCTTTATCTTTATCTTTATCTTTATTCTTCATATATCCAAGAGTAGTAATATCTCTCTTGATCGCTATTTTTAAGATTATTATATTTTAACGAAACATTAGCCTCAACACATAATATGCACAATTCATTCTTAAAACCTATAATATTTTCTTTATCATAATTATTTTTAACACTATAATATGGGTTTTGTATAATAATACGCGCAATAAATTCGCGCTCTTGTGGATTTATTTCAAATGCACCAATATAATAAGGACCTTTGGTCTGATCTATTTTTGGTAAATAATAACCAATATAAAAGTAGCGCTTTGAAACATTTACACTACCAAACTCACACAATTTGTACATATCTGTATACATAAATGTTGGAAATAATTCTTTAATATTAACCATTTCGTATACCCATGATCGAGCCCACTGTATTGCCGAAAAACTTGTTAATAATTTTAAATTTTTAGACTTTAAAATATTTGCAAAACTTTCGTCATTATTATTATTTTTAATTTCATCTTTTATACTGTCTTTAAAGTTATTAAAATCGGCTTTAATATTATCAATATTATCAATATTTTCACTGTAATCAATAGTAGCACTAATGTCATCATTATTGCGGTTTTCAACATTATCAACATTATTATCATTAGTTGAACGCAATCTTAAAAATTCATAAAATGATGGAAATTCTGGACTTATAAAAGTGTTATTTTCATTGCTATTATTTGTTTG
>Ga0209355_1001189_pt1 | contig 14969 bp, 11 predicted proteins | sample LauGreSBDMM110SN_3_FD_187563 | JGI IMG/M metagenome (GOLD analysis project Ga0209355, IMG submission 187563) | Freshwater lake microbial communities from Lake Michigan, USA - Sp13.BD.MM110.SN (SPAdes) (version 2) | ecosystem: Environmental > Aquatic > Freshwater > Lake | place: Lake Michigan...
GTGTAAATAAAATATAAACTGTCCAGCAAAGTACACCAGTTACCAAAGCGGTTGCAGCTTTATTAATATTTATGTTGTGCTCAAAAGCAATAGCAAAATAACCTAGTATAAATATGACGATAATAGCAATAGACATAATTATTTTTTAACCACAGATACCATAGATTTTATCATATATAATACAAAACAATTCTATGCAGCTGTTAATTTATTTTAAGTAATTTAAAAATTAAATATTCAACCCACCACAAGCACTAATAGTTTGCCCAGTAACATAACTACTTAAATCGCTAGCCAAAAACAACGTAACATTTGCAATATCCTCTGCACTAGCAAACCTACCTAACGGAATACCAGCTTTGTATTTATCTGCCCCTTCGCCATCTTTTAAATAACTCGTCATATCGGTTTCTACAAAGCCGGGCGCAATAGCATTGCAACGAATATTACGGCTACCTAACTCCTTTGCCACACTTTTAGTAAACCCAATAACTCCGGCTTTACTAGCCGCATAACTACTTTGCCCAGCATTACCAATTTCGCCAATAATGCTACTCATATTTATAATGCTTCCAGCACGGGCTTTCATCATTGGTTTTATAACTTGCTTAGTCATATAAAACACACTGTTTAAATTTACATTTATTACCTCGTTCCATTGCTCTGGCGTCATACGCAATAGCAAATTATCTTTACTAATACCAGCGTTGTTTACACAAATATCAACGTTGCCAAATTCTTTAAGCACATCGTTTACAAAACTTTCGCATGCTGTAAAATCGGCTGCATTGCTTTGGTACGCTTTTGCTTTTACCCCTAATGCAATTAATTTTTGCTCCAAGGCTTCGGCTTTTTCTTTACTACTATCGCTAATGTATGTAAACGCTACGCTACAACCATGTGCTGCAAATTTTAGAGCAACGGCCTCGCCAATACCACGGGCTGCACCAGAAACTATGGCTGTTTTTCCTTGTAATAAGTTCATGTGTATGTTTTTAATTTTGGTAACAACAAAAGTACAACTATCCTTATTGTTGCACCTTATCTATGTAAAAGTACAAACGGCTTTTTATATGTTGATGTATAAAATTTGCGTTGTTTGTATTTTGCTAATTTACTTATCTTTAAGTAACTATTACCAAAAAATGGTTTAGAATCTATTCCAATAAGATTTGATAATACACGAAAAACAGAATCTATACATACAGAAGAAAATTATTTTATCCTATTTTCCCTACCAACTTACCACCTAACAAATTCTACCAATATTTTAAATTTAAAAAATTATACCCTCATAGTTCCTATTTTTTCCCCCATTACTAACTTTTTTACTATCTTTTACCAATGCTAAACCGAAGTATAAGTAAATGGGCCATGGTGCTACTTGTTATTAATGGCGTAGTGGGCTCTGGTATTTTTGGTTTGCCGTCAAAAATTTTTAAAGAGGTTGGTGTGCTAAGCATTGCCGCATTTGGGGTTTGTGCTATTGCGGTTTTTATTATTATTTTATGCTTTGCAGAGGTTAGCAGCCGTTTTACTAAAACTGGCGGCCCTTATTTGTACGCCCTTTCCTCTTTTGGGCCGTTGCCTGCATTTTTAACGGGGTGGTTGTTATTGGTAACTAGGTTTATTACGTATGCGGCGCTTATTAATTTATTGGTAACCTATCTTTCGGTTTTTTCTAACTGGTTTACACAACCCCATGCCAGGGTTATCACCATTATTTTGCTTACCGTTTTGCTGGCATTTATTAACCATATTAGTGTTAAAGATTCTACACGGGTAAATAATTTTTTAACGGTTGCAAAGTTGTTGCCTTTACTACTGTTTATAGGTGCTGGTTTCTTTTTTATGGAACCAAAAAATTTTCAGCTAACCCATATGCCAACGTTTTCTTCTTTTTCATCAACGGTTCTGTTGTTGGTTTTTGCATTTGGTGGGTTTGAGTCGGTACTAGTAAACTCTGGCGAAGTAAAAAACCCGGCAAAAAATTTACCTTTTGCGTTGTTGTTAGCTGCACTAGTAATTGCTACTATTTATATATTAATACAACTTGTTAGCATTGGTACGTTGCCCTCGTTAGCCACATCGGGCAAACCGCTGGCAGAGGCTGCTGGGTTGTTTATGGGCAAAACTGGCGCTACGCTTATTGCCCTAGGGGCGTTGTTTTCGGTAACGGGTACGCTTAATGCAATTATGTTAGTGGGCTCTCGTTTACCCTATGCTTTTAGCGAGGAAAATCAATTTCCTAAACTGTTTTCTTTTATTCACCCAAAATACAAAACGCCTACTTTATCGTTGTTGCTGTTTATGATTGTTACTATACTAATCTCTATCAACTATTCTTTTTTAGCCGCTGCATCATTAAGTGCTATTACTAGGGTAATTATTTATGGTATTGTGTGTACGGCTTTATTAGTACTGCGTAAAAAACAGGCTACACAAACTGGTTATTTTAAACTTAAGTTCGGAAAATTTATTGCACTTGCTGGCATAGCAATAACCCTATGGTTATTAAGCAGCGCAGGTTTAAAAGAGCTTTACCATGTTGCCATTGCCCTAGCAGTAGGATTGCTTATTTATTTTTTAGTTAAATGGCAAAAAAGAAAAGCAAGTTAGTTTATGCTACTTTTTTACCAAGCTGCTTTTACACAGTAAAATATTCCAAGGATCAAACTCCAACTTATCTGGTGTGCCTTTTACAGTAAAGGTTTGTGTTAGTTCTTTTGTAGTAACATTCATTTTTAAAATAGTTGGGGTTGTGCTACTTTTTGTATAATAACCAATTTCTACAGGTACATTAAACACCATATCTCCTTGTTGCGCTTGTTGTAATTGTATAGTAATTTTTTTTGTTTTTGCATTATAATCCCATGTTCCGTTTATGGTTGGGTTTATGGGTTGGTACAACCATTGCTTAAAAAATGTTTGTAAATTTTGGCCCGATGCTTTTTCCATAATGGCTATAAAATCGTTTGTTGTGGCATTGGAGTTAAAGTATGTTGCATAGTACGTTTGTATACCTTTTTTAAAATTCACCTCTCCAACTAAATTCCTAAGCATGTGTAAAACCCAAGCCCCTTTCTGGTATGTAAGGCCACTGGTTACGGGCTCTTTTTCGGCTGTTCTTGGGCTTACAATACTAAAGTCGGGCATTTTTACAGCCATCTCAAATACCGATTTTCGAGCCTTAATAACTCCCTTTATGTATTCGTCTTTGCCATAAGCATGCTCATTAAATAACAGGGTAAAAAACGTTGCAAAGCCTTCGCTTAGCCAAGCATCATCCCAGGTAGTTTCGGTTACGGCATTGCCAAACCATTGGTGTGCTATTTCGTGTATAACCACCTCTTTTGTTCGTACATCACGTTTTCCATTTACTAAATCTTCGCCATAAAAAATAGCTGAGGAGGTTTCCATTCCGCCATTTACACTGGCACATTGTATGTTGGCTAATTTTTCGTACGCAAAGGGGCCTACATAACTGCTATAAAATTCTAGCACGGCTTTGGTGGGTTCAGCAAAGTCGTAAAAACCGGCTTCTCTATTTTTTGCATATACCCAAGTTTCAATTGATTTACCGTTAAATTGATCCACATACTGAACTGCAAACTCGGCAACACCTAACACAAATAACCAGCAAGAAACCGGCACCATTTGTTTCCAATGCGTAAGCTTTGTATGGTTACCCATGGTAGACTCTTCCATTAATAATCCGTTAGATACTACCTTATACTTTGCTGGCGCTGTTACAATAAATTCCGAAGTGGCTTTATCCGAAGGATGATCCAATGTAGGCAACCATTGCCTTGCTCTATTGGGCCAGTTTTCATTAAAAAAACTTCTATCGCCAAATTTTGTGGCTCCAATGCGTAAGCCATCAAAAGGAATACCATGGTAGGTTATGGTAAAAACTAAGGTTGCATTAGCGGCTGATGGCGTTGGTAACGTAAGAATAATTTCATCGTTCATGTGTGTAAAAACAACGGGTACATCAGCTATTTTAATTGCATCAATTACCATTCCCTTTTCTTGCCTAATTTCTGTTTTATTGGTAAGATCTAATCTAAAATTTTGCAACCCTTGTTTTTTAAACAAGATGGTTATTTGGGCAGTGCCATAAATAACATCTGCACTATCCGATAAATTAAGCTGAAACCTGTAATGCTTAATATCGATATTTTTATTTACAGGATACGTATCGGCTCGTAAAAAAAACGGTACCAAAAAAAGCGTAGCTATCAAAAAAAAATGTTGTAGTATTTTCATTATTGTAGGGTTACTTTTTTTAAATAAAAGCCTTTAGCATCTACCTGTGGTGGCAATATACTATTTATGGTTATGCCTTCTTTTGGTATTACTAATTTAGTTGTTTTATCATTTGCAGTAATATCAAAGGGTAAAGACATAAAAAAGTTGTTGATTTTTACCTGATATTTTTGAAAACCAATTTCTTTTACATTCACCTCTATTACGTTGGTGGTTCTTAAATAAAAATCGAAAAAGGGTTTAAGGTCTTTACCTGAAGCGCCGCTAAATAATTTTTCTACATCATCAGTTGTTACAACATTATCGTAGGTATAGGCAGGATCAGTCGCAAGCTTTTTAAGCGTAGGAAAAAAGATAGCATCGCCAATTAAATAACGTAGGCTATGCATAAAAAAAGATCCCTTTAAATAAATATCTCCACCAGAATACACTTCTTCTTCGGTTACTTCTTCGCCCAACACCATTGCTTTTCTATTTCGTACACCTCTTCTATGGCCTGCTATCATTTCGTTATAAGCAGACTCTCCCCCCAACTCTAACATAGCCAACGTTTCGGCATACGTGGCAATGCCTTCTTGTATCCACATATGTGCCCAGTCTTTATTGGTAACCTTATTAGCCCACCATTCGTGTGCATATTCATGAAATAAGTTGGCGGAGTACTCTTGACCACCCACTTTTTTATAGTCAAATTTGTTATCAAACGTTATCATGGTTTGGTGCTCCATGCCAGAGTTAGGCACTTCTGCTATTCCAATTTTTTCCTTTGCCCAAGGATATTCGCCAAAATATTTTTCTAATATTCTGCTATCTCTTTTTTTTGTTTCTATTACTTTTTTTGCATGCATCGTATCTACCTCCAACACATAATACTCTATGGGTACTTTAGTGCCTTCAATAGTGGTGTACGAACCTTTTACCACTACATATTTACCTATATTAAATAAAATACAGTAATTGCTAATGGTATAATTTGTTTTCCAATGATAGGTAGCTTTATTTTTTTTAGTACTTACCCCCATTAATAAACCTGGCCCTGCCACCATTAAAGTTGAGGGAACAGTAATTTTTAAATCGGCCCCTTCGTTAGGTTCATCGCTTGGGTGATCTTTACAAGGGAAATACATTCCGCCTCCCTCTGCCTGAATATTTATGGCTACCCAATCGTTTCCGTTTTTATCTTTCGTCCAGGTAAAACCACCATCCCATGGGGGCTTTATGGCAACCGGCGGTATTCCGTTGTATTCAATACTTACTTTTTGGCTTCCAGCTACAAAGCCTTTTGCAGTGGTAATAAATATTTTATCATCGCCTTGCGTAAAGGAAACCACTTTTTTATTTACAGTAACTTTTGTAACGGTATATAAATGAACTAGATTAAGTAAAATGGTATCTGTTTTTTTAGATAAATTTAAACTTACCTCTACCGCTCCGCTAATAGATTGGTTTTTTATATCTACATCTAACGCAAGGGTATAATGCCTTATATCCATAATGGCTTGCAAGGGTAATAATTTACCGCCTGAGGTAAGATAACTAAGATCTCTACTGGTAATTTTATTATCATTTTGGCCTTGTACAATAAAGCACTGAACTAAAAAAAGTAGAAGTGAGCCTGTTTTAAACAGATTCAATTGGGCTATTAATTTTGTTGTTAGCAGTTTCATTTTTTTGTAAATTTTGGTACTTGTAAAGTACGAATTTAATAACTACTTATACATTTTGTTTTCACTTATGCTATGGATTTAAAATAGTAAAAATTGGCTAACTTTAAATAGTAGCAAGTAAAAATAACAATACGAACTACCTTTGATTTTCTAGATTTGTTAATTGGTAAAATATATCTGGCAAATTGTATTGTATCTATTTTTTACAATTGGGAGCACTAGCAATAACTCTATCTTATCTTTTAAATAAAAAGAAATTTTTAAGGAAAAGAAAATAAACTGTTTAAAAAAGCAATAAAAATGGGAACATACAAACTTCAACTAATTGAAACACTCTTAGTGATAGGCGTTTATCTTCTACTGTATTTTATAGTTAACTCTGTAATAAATAATGCACTAAAAAAAGCTAGGTTTGAAAGAGGTAGAAGAAAGATGGCTGTAAAAGCGATTCAGTTATTTACTTCAATAATTGCACTAATAATTTTAACTGCAATTTGGGGCTTAAAACAACATGAAATAGCCGTGTTTGCTAGTACTATTTTAACGGTATTAGGTATAGCCTTTTTTGCTCAGTGGTCATTACTTTCAAATATTACTTCAAGCATATTAATCTTTTTTAATCACCCCATAAAATTGGGAGATCATATAAAAATATTAAATAAAGAAAGTAATTATGAGGGAGAAGTAACAGAGTTGACTTACTTTTTTGTTCATATTAAAACTGCCGATAATGAAATAATTACCATTCCTAATTCTCATTTTTTTGAAAAATCTTTTTCTATTACCGAGAAAAAAGAAAAGGAAGAACAGTCTATTTAATACGCATATTTATTTTTTATAAAAAAATAAGCTATGTAAATTTGTTCGTATTATTTCTATAGCATGGCTAAAATTTCTTCCACCACATTTCGTTCGTTACTTAACCTTGGTACTTTATGTTGGCCTCCTAGCTTGCCTTTGCTTCGTAACCATTCTTTAAATATTCCTTTTTTTGCGGCGTGTACTATGGGCATACGTAAGGCAATATCTTTATAACGCTTGGCCTCATAATCGCTATTAATAGTTTTAAGGGCCGCATCTAACTCGGTTGTAAATAGTTGTAAATTTTGTGGTGGTACATCAAACTCTATTAACCACTCATGTGTACCATTGCTACTTTCGCTAAAATAAACGGGAGCTGCGGTATAGTCGTTAACCACAGCATTTGTTTTTGCTGCAGCCCATGCAATTGCTTTGTCGGTATTATCTACCATTACCTCTTCGCCAAAGGCGTTCATGTAATGTTTTAAACGGCCTGTTACTTTTATTTTGTACGGGTTAAGGTGTGTAAATTTTATAGTATCGCCAATGATATAACGCCAAAGCCCACCCGTAGTACTTATTACCAATGCATAGTTTCTATCTGTTTGTACATCTTTTAAACCCACTGTTTGCGGCTTAGGTTTACCATATTCTTCAACAGGCATAAACTCGTAAAAAATACCATGTTCGGTAAAAAGTAATAAGCCATCATCGTTAGGTGTTTGTTGCCCCGCAATAAAACCTTCGCTAGCATTATATATTTCTAAGTAGTTTATTTTTGTGCCAAGTATTTTATCAAACTGTTCTTTATAGGGTACAAAAGATACCCCTCCGTTTATATATAATTCTAAATTTGGCCATACTTCGTTAATGTTTTTTTTTTCTTTTATTTCTAGTATTCGTTTCAGCAATAGCAACGTCCAGGTGGGTACACCAGCAAGCGATGTTACATTTTCGTTTGCGGTTATTTGTGCTAGTTGCTCTATTTTATTTTCCCACTCATCTAACAAGGCTACACTAAGCTCGGGCGTACGAATCCACTGCCCCCAAAAGGGCGTATTCTGCATAAGTACTGCACTTAAATCACCAAATTGTATATCATTATTTAGTTTACTTATTTGGTGGCTGCCGCCAACCACTAACCCTTTACCGGTAAGTAAATTGCTACTAGGAAAAAATTTGTAGTAATTACTTAAGACATCTTTACTGGCTTTAAAATGATTTTGTTGCAGGCTCTCATCGCTTATAGGAATAAATTTACTTTTTGCAGAACTTGTTCCACTACTTTTTGCAAACCAAAATACAGGTGTATTCCATAAAACATTTTCCTCGCCTTGCATCATTCTATTAATGTAAGGCTCTACATCATTATACTCTTGTAAGGGTACTTTTTGTTTAAATTCTTTTACACTAAATAGTTTATTAAAGCCATATTTTTTCCCAAATTCGGTGTATTGGGCTGCCGTAATTAGCTCTTGTAAAACCTCTCGTTGGGTAGCAACAGGATTGTTGCTCCAATTATCTATACGCCAAAGCCTCATTCGGGCTATTTTAGATATGATAGAGGAGAGAAGATTCATTTTGTAGCAAAATACAAAATGAAAGTGAGATTAATTCGTTATCTCATTGAAAATTACTGTGCGGCCTCGTCATGCAAATAATCCTTTCTCTTTAATTCAAAATTTCTACCAAGGTATAAACGACGCACTTGCTCATCGCCAGCTAATTCTTCGGCAGTGCCATGTTTAAATATTTTACCATCAATTAATAAGTATGCTCTATCGCAAATACTTAAGGTTTCGTTTACATTATGATCGGTAATTAATATACCAATATTTTTATATTTTAATTTAGCTACAATAGCTTGTATATCTTCAACAGCAATAGGATCAACCCCCGCAAAGGGTTCATCTAATAAAATAAATTTAGGGTCAACAGCTAATGCTCTTGCAATTTCAGTACGGCGGCGTTCGCCACCACTAAGCGTATCGCCATTATTTTTTCGTACTTTTTGTAACCTAAATTCATCTAACAAGCTTTCTAATTTTTCTTTTTGTTGTGCCTTATTTAGTTTGGTCATTTCTAAAATAGCTGTAATGTTTTCTTCTACACTTAGTTTTCTAAATACGCTTGCCTCTTGTGGTAAATAACCAATACCCATTTGTGCCCGTTTGTACATAGGCAATTTGGTAATATTAATATCGCTTAAAAACACTTCGCCTTCATCGGGCTTTACTAAGCCTATCACTTGATAAAAGGAGGTGGTTTTACCTGCGCCATTTGGCCCAAGTAGACCTACAATTTCTCCTTGGCTTACATTAAACGACACATTGTTTACAACAGTGCGGCTGCCATAAGCTTTTACTAAATTTTTGGTATGTATAGTTAAATTCAAAACTTGTGTTTTTACAAAAATAACGTAAAGCATTGAATGAATAAACAAGCGAATACATTTAACAACTGTTTGTGCTTTACTACATCTTAACTATGTTTGCATTTAATTTATTATTAACTTAAAATAATGGGGGCCATAAGGGGTTAGGGTATGAAGGTTACAGACCATATTGCACAAGCTAAAGAAACATTAATGTCGTTTGAGGTACTGCCTCCTTTAAAGGGAAAAGGTATTGAGGCCTTGTATACACACTTAAACCCATTAATGGAGTTTAAACCAGCTTTTATTAATGTAACCTATCATAGAAGTGAGCATGTTTTTAAAAAACGTGTTGATGGTACGTTTGAAAAAGTTATTGTTCGTAAACGCCCAGGTACCGAAAGTATTTGTGCTGCTATTATGAATAAATATAATGTTGATACTGTACCCCATTTAATTTGCGGCGGTTTTAATATAAACGATACAGAAGATGCCTTAATTAATTTACGTTATTTGGGTATTGACAATGTTTTGGTGTTACGTGGCGATGCTGCAAAAAACGAAACTGCTTTTGAGCCAGAACTTGGTGGACATAAATATGCTAGCGAATTACTTAAACAAGTAGTGGATTTAAATGCTGGTATTTATTTAGATGATGAATTGAAAGGTACACATAAAACCGAATTTTGTATTGGTGTAGCTGGCTACCCCGAAAAACATTTTGAAGCCCCAAACCTAGATACTGATTTACAATATTTAAAGGCTAAGGTTGATGCTGGTGCAGATTATATTATTACGCAAATGTTTTTTGATAATAAAAAATACTTTGCTTTTGTTGATGCTTGTAAAGCTGCTGGTATTAATGTACCTATTATACCAGGGTTAAAACCCATTTATACAAAAAAGCAATTAACTATTTTGCCTAAAACGTTTAGTATAGAATTGCCTACCGATTTAAGTAACGAAGTATTAAAATGTAAAAGCGATGAAGAGGTAGAAAAAGTAGGTGCTGCTTGGTTGTTACAGCAAAGCAAAGAGTTAAAAGAATATGGGGTACCGGTATTACATTATTATACCCTGGGTAGGCCAGTTTTAATTGCCGATGTAGTAAAGCAACTTATTTAGTAATAAAAAAGACCAGGGATTACTATACAGTACGTTAATTTTATTCCAACAAAGATTTAAACACGTTTTCATTTACTTTAACTGGGTATTTCTTTTTTAATTCGCTCAGCCATTGTTCCTCTACAATAGTTTGGTAATCGTTTATAATTAACCCCTTAGCCTCATCAAAGCTACGTTGTTCGTTGGCGTTATATAACTTTAAGATTTTTACAAAACTTGCTGTTCCGTCTAAAGCATTTATAATAAGCTCTGTAGTATTTCCAATAATTAAAGTAGCGCCTTCTTTTACAGGTATTTGTGTAAGCTCATAACGAGCACTGTCTGCTTGTATGGTATTATTAGCTTCTTCGGTAATATTTTTCCAAGATTTTCCTGCATTTAAATCTAGTATTACTTTTTTAGCTATTGCTTCGCTAGTACAATTAAATAAAAGCACTAAAGCACTTGCCGCCCATTTATATTTTACTTTATTTGCTTCATAATATTTCTGTAACCCAACATTATCGTTAGATGCTTTGCTCCAAACTTTACGTTCCATAATTTCAAACAGCATATTACCTTCTTTAAACTCCACCATTTGATATTTATAATCAGCATTATACGTTTCTAAATTCTTTTTATAAAAATCTAAAGCACTGATATTAACAAATTTTGTTAGTAGGCTAGCGTTATTTTCTCCTTGATAAAGCTCATTATTGGTTTTGTATTCCTTTATAAAGCCTAGCCAATTTGCTCCAGTAACCGTTGTTTTATTAAACGAAAAAACGGTTTTATTAGCAATAGGAAATTTTGTACTTACGGTGTTAGGGTTTTTGGTTATACTGTCGGCATATTTAAATAAATCAGCTTCTTTTATTGCTGCATTTTTTTTGTAGCCAAGTTTACTTAAAATTTCTTGAGCAAATTTTTCTTTGGCTGTATTTATTCTACCATCTTGTTGTACACGTTGTTTTAGCTCCATTAAAAAATTAGAGGCATCGGTGGTAGAGGGTGTAGGTGTTTGCTCTAAGCGCTTTATAATATGATAACCAAAAGCGGTTGTAAAAACTAGAGAAACATCTCCATTTTTGCTTAGCTTAAAAATTTCTTTTTCAAACGATGGTTGAAATTTTCCTGTGGTAAATTCAGGAAGCTCTCCTCCGGCAGCATAGGTCATTTTATCATCGCTATATGTTTTTGCCAAAAAGGCAAAGTTGCTACCATTTTTTACTAAGGCGTAAATAGAATCTGCTTTTGCTTTTATTTCTGGAGTGTTACTAGCATCTTGACCTGGAGCAAAAGCCAATAGAATTTGTGCTATACGCCATTTACCTGCACTTTTTCTTTCCTCAATATTTTTAAAAATATGTATGCCTTTTTTAGACCGAAAGATAGCAGACGTTTGCCCAACGCCTAGTTTATAAATAATATTTTCATATTCGTATGGTACAGAAAAAGCTGTTACAAAGCCAATATCGCCATGCTTTACAACACTTATTTTTGATGCATCGGTTGCTATTTGGTTATACGCAGTTTTACCTTCTTTTAATTGTTTGCCAATTTCTTCTAATGCTTCATAGGCTTTAAGGGTATCGGTAGGTGTTGCGTCGTCCTTAATGGGTACAAAAAAATAATACGTATGCACATCTTTCTGTATTCTTTCAAACGCTTCGTTGGTTAATGCTTCTACACTTTTTTCATCGCTCATGTAGCTATCTTCCACCTGCGTTTTAAAACTTTGTAAGTCGTATTGTAGTTGCGGCAGGGTATCAATACCTAAATCTTGTGCTGCCTTTACTTTTAGCTTAAATTTTGTATACAACTCTAAGTATTCTTTTAAAGAGGCTTGCTTATCTACAACTACTATTTTGTTTTTATTATATGCTTTTAAAAACTCTTCTTTACTAACAAGGTTAGTGCCATAGCTAAAAAGTGTTTGAGCAACTAATGTATTTGCAGTACTTAATAAAAAAGAAAAAAATACAATAAACTTCAGTTTGTTTAACATATCAATTAGTTCGTTTTATTTTTTTTAATTTTTTCTTCAAGCAATTCATTCATTTGTTGTATGGTTAATTTTTTGCCTACTATACGCTTGTCTTTATCTAACAAATACAAAATGGGGGTACTTGTAACATCATACAACTGCCTAAAGCTCGGTTTTTGTGCAGCATTGTCGGCGGCTATCATTGCTTTAGTTTGGTAAGCATGTTGCCAATCGGCAATTTTATTATTCCCAATAAATTTTAACCATTCTGTATTTCCGTTGGGTTCGTTTTCGGGTGTGTATACTGCAAATATTTTTACCCCCTTGCTTTTCCAACTAGCCCTATAAATACTATCTAGCCTTGGAACTTCTATTTTACAATGCCCACAGTTTGGGTCCCAAAAACAAACAACTGTAAAATCGGCATTTACGGTATATAAAGAGGTTGGTTTGTCTGCTGTATCAATCATATCTAAATTAGCAGCTTGCTCACCAATTAAATTACTCATAAGCATATACGCTCTTCGGCTAATATATTCCGTTTGAGTACTATTTAGCCAGTAGCTTGCACCCTTGCTATGATAGTTATTAAACAAATGAACCAAAACGGCATCTTGGCCCATATATTTTGGGTTTAAATAAAAATCGGTGTACCAGTTTAATAAATATTTATATAACTCTGGGCTACTACGGGCTAATAATAATTTGTAATCAATATCTTTTATAAGGCTGTCTGCATTAATTTCTACTTCGCCATAAAAACGTTGAAGTTTTGGTAATAAGAAAGGTGTACGAATTAATCTATCATCCATAAACGTTATACCATCCCAAAAATGTTTTTTATAGTAATATAAATTAGCGGCACTGTCTTCCCTTGTTTTTGGATTTTGCATTAAAACAGGCGTTTCTTTCATTGCTAATAAAAGTGAAGCCATCATAGATTCTGGCTGATTTTTAACAATACTCTCTCTATACACACTCATTTCGTTACTATAGGCATTATACTTGTTTTCGTGTAAAATAGAATCGGCTTTTGTAGTACTTGCTAAATAGGCTTTGCCTTCGGCGTCTCTTAATCTACCTTTAGTAGTTACTGTTTTTTGATAGTGTTGATACACTATATTTTCTTTAGAGCCCGTAATTACCGTTTTATAAACCAAATCGACACTATCCAGCTTAATGGTAATTTTTTGTTCTTTATCAATTAAAAAATCTACCCTACGCCTATCGGGTAATACAAGTACATAAATACCCCCAAGCAGTTTTGTTTTTCCGGCAAATGTTATACTGCCATCTTTTTTAATAATGCCACTATCTTGTATATTTAAGTTGCTGCCATTATAATAGGTAAAATAGGTTAGGCCTTTTGTATACCCTTTAGCTTTTACGCTTATTAAGTAAGCCTGTGCAAAACCAATTTTTGCAACGAATAAAATAAAAAATGTTGTTACTATCTTTTTCATTGTATAATTAAGGATAGCAAATGTATTTAAAATGGTTGATTTAACTATGGTTTACTTAAAGGCAACTATATATGGATTGCCTATTATTAACAACTATTTTACAAATAAATTTATCAAAAATAAACGATGAGAACAAAGAGTCCCAGGTTTTAACTAAATTATTTCCTTTTTTGCTTTGTATCGTTGTGTGCAACAAAAAAGTATTTTTGCCTTGTGAAAAAAGAAAAAAAGCGAATTGTACTAGAAAATATTATAGTAACTGACTATGCGGCAGAAGGTAAGGCCCTAGCAAAAATTGATGGAAAGGTAATTTTTATTAGTGGCGCTGTCCCTGGCGATGTGGTAGATATTTTTTTAACCAAAAATAAAAAAGACTGGGCAGAGGCAAGAGTTATTGAAATAAAACAACCTTCTACAGAAAGGCAATTACCCTTTTGTAAACACTTTGGTTTATGTGGTGGTTGTAAATGGCAAATGTTACCCTATGCAAAACAACTACAATATAAACAACAAGAAGTTGAGCAAAATTTAAAAAGAATTGGCAAGGTAGATTTGCCCGAGTTAATGCCTATTGTTGGCGCAGATGATGACAAACATTACAGAAATAAATTAGAGTTTACATTTAGCAATAAAAGATATTTATTGCCCGAGGAAATGGCTACTGAAGAAACCACCTTACAATCCAACGCATTAGGCTTTCATGTACCTCGTTTATTTGATAAAATAATTGATATACAAGAATGCTTTTTAATGGATGATGTAAACAATAGCATTCGAAACACTGTTAGAGATTTTGCTTTACTACACAATTTTACTTTTTACGATGTAAGGCAGCATACTGGATGGTTACGCAATATTGTAATTCGTTATTGCACCACTGATGAGTTAATGGTAAATATTATTTTTAATACCGAAGATGAAGAAAATAGAAAATTATTATTAGATGATTTATTGTTAAAGGTTCCATCAATCTCAACATTACTATATACCATTAACCCAAAATTTAACGATACTATTTACGATTTAACCCCAGTAACCTATTTCGGCAAAGGTTACGCCATAGAAAAATTAGAAAATTTTTCATTTAAAATTTCTCCTAAATCATTTTTTCAAACAAATACCAAACAAGCCGAAAAGCTGTACCAAATTACTAGAGATTTTGCAGGACTAACTGGTAACGAAGTGGTATACGATTTGTATTGTGGCACTGGAAGCATAGGAATTTTTTTAAGCCAAGGAGCAAAAAAAATAATTGGAGTAGAAGCTATTGAAGATGCTATTGAAGATGCTAAAGAAAATGCAGC
>Ga0209355_1001206_pt1 | contig 14855 bp, 14 predicted proteins | sample LauGreSBDMM110SN_3_FD_187563 | JGI IMG/M metagenome (GOLD analysis project Ga0209355, IMG submission 187563) | Freshwater lake microbial communities from Lake Michigan, USA - Sp13.BD.MM110.SN (SPAdes) (version 2) | ecosystem: Environmental > Aquatic > Freshwater > Lake | place: Lake Michigan...
GGGAATGGGCCACCGATAGCCCCGACGGTAAGGGCCGCGAGCGGCGCACAGTTGGCGGCTCTTGGTGGTACGGCGCGTTCAACATGAAAGCCGATGTGCAGGCTTTTAAACCGGCAGATTTCTATGCGGTGTATATCGGGTTTCGGTGTGTTTACGATCGCTGAGTTTGGGTGAGTTCAGCAAACGCATCGTTGGCTGCGAAGATCAGTTGTGATTTGCTAAAGTGTGGCATGTCCTCTATGCGCTACTCCCAACTCACCCAACGTATCGCAGGCGAAGGCTCTCAAGCGTGGGACCTGCACTTTGATGCAGTAAAACGCAAAGCAGCAGGCGAGCCGATTACGGTTCTATCTGTTGGCGATCCGGATTTTGAAAGCCCCGCGCCCATTGTTGAGGCGGCTATTCAAAGCCTGCGAGCAGGCCACACCCACTACGCCCCGATTTTAGGAATCCCCCGGTTGCGCCAAGCCATTGCAAAGCGCTTTAGCCAAACCAGTGCCATGCCCATTACAGCCGACCAAGTCGCTGTTCTCGCAGGCGGGCAATGCGCTTTGTTTAGCGCAGCGCTATGCTTGCTAGAGCACGGAGATGAAGTCATTGTGATCGATCCGACCTACGTCACCTATGAAGGCGTTTTCGGCGCCTGCGGAGCGCGCATGGTGAAGGTGCCTGCGCGTGCCAGCGACGGCTTTGTGCTGCAGGCCCAAGCCATTGCCAATGCCATTACGCCGCAAACCCGGGCGATTGTGATCAACTCCCCGCACAACCCTACGGGCTCGGTGATTCCCCTTGCCACTTGGTTAGATATTGCGAAACTGTGCTGCCATCACAATCTTTGGCTGATTTCTGACGAGGTCTATGCCGAGCTGGTGTTCCAAGATCGACACATCAGCCCCGCGACTCTGCCTGGTATGGCCGAGCGCACGGTCACCATCAACAGCCTCTCCAAGTCCCACGCCATGACCGGCTGGCGCTTGGGCTGGACGATTGCGCCGCAGCCTTTGATCCAACACCTAGGCAACTTAGGCTTGAGCATGCTTTACGGCTGCCCCGAGTTCATTCAACAAGCGGCCTGTGTCGCCTTGGAAAACGACCTGCCAGAGTGTGCCGCTATGCGCCAGGCCTACCACCAGCGCAGCCAAGCGGTTTGCAACACACTGCGCGATACGGAGGGTTTGAAGGTACTCGCGCCCAAGGCGGGCATGTTTGTGATGGTGGACATCCGCCTCACGGGTGTGGATGCGCAGCAGTTCGCCCACATGCTGCTAGAGCGTTACCAAATCAGCGTTCTCGCGGGCGACGCCTTTGGCCAGCAAGCCGCAGGCCATATCCGTGTGGGCTTGGTAGAGCCAGTCCATGTACTGGAAGAAGCGTGCCGACGCATTGCGCAGTTGGCAGCTAGCTTGTCGGGAAAAGGCGCTTAAAAAAGAAATGCGATCTCAAGCAGAGCTTGGGATACACCTCTTTAACATTTACGCGCAACAATCAATCGGCCCGGCCGCTCTAAGGCGTTCATGTAATTGAACGCTTTGATCTCGAGCACAGTCCAGACGCCGGACTGCGATCTGTTTCTTGTTCATGTAAAGAGGCCTAAGTGAAGGCATAGCGTTTTTTGGACAATAACCTAAGTTGGGCGAGATTTGAAGAATGGTGGTTCAATGCGAATCTAATTCAAGGAGAGTCCATGAAATCCGTTTTTAAAGTGATCGGCGTAGCGCTACTTTTGGGTATCGCTTATTTGAGCTTTTGGCCGATTCCGATACAACCTCTGACTTGGGATGCTCCCGCGCAGCCTGGCTATAGCGGCCCGCATGCCCCTAACAACAAATTAGCCAATTTGCAGATGATTGACTTGGGCGCTGAAAGTGGCCCAGAACATATTGCTATCGGCCGCGATGGAAAGTTGTACACCACGGTTGAGAGTGGTCGGATTTTGCGAATGAATCCGGATGGCACCGAGCAGGCGGTCTTTGCTGATACCGGTGGGCGCGTATTGGGTTTTGACTTCGATGCTTCTGGCAACTTGATTGCTGCAGATGCCGTCAAAGGTTTGCTGTCTATTTCTACTGAAGGCAAGGTCACCGTTTTAACGGACAGCGTCAGTATCAACGGCCAACGCGATCCGATTCGTTATGCCGATGCGGTGGTGGTGGCCCCCACCGGAAAGATGTACCTCAGTGATGCATCAACACGCTTTGCTCCCAAAGATTGGGGTGGCACGTTTGAAGCCAGCGTGCTTGATATTTTGGAGCAGTCTTCGACCGGACGCATTCTCGAGTTTGACCCTGCAACCCAAGCCATGCGGGTGGTTGCGCACGGACTGAGCTTTGCCAATGGGGTGGCGTTAAGCCAGGACGGCCAACATTTGTTTGTGAATGAAACCGGCAAGTACCGCGTTTGGAAAATAGCCGTCATCTCCATTAACCTAGACGTTCGCCAAACGTCGAATCAGGCGACGGTGTTGTTTGATAATTTGCCCGGGTACCCTGACAACCTGATGCGCGGCAGTGACGGAAAAATTTGGTTGGGTTTTGCTAAGCCGCGCAATCCGACGATTGACAATTTAGCAACGAAACCATTCATGCGTGAAGTGACCTTGCGATTGCCGCGCGCGTTGTGGCCTATTCCACAATCCTACGGTCACGTGATGGCCTTTACCGAAGATGGAAAAGTCGTAGCTGATATGCAAGACCCCAGCGGAAAATACCCCGAAAGCACGGGCGTGACTGAAACAGCCGATCGCCTGTACATCCAAAGTTTGCACGCCAAAGGTCTGGGTTGGATGCCTAACGTGCCGGCTGGGAAATAAACCCCCATCAGATCCCAGATCCCCGACAGAAGATGAAATTGAAACTATGCAACGCCGCGACCTCCTACTAAGTACCTTTGGCCCATGTTTGGCGACCCTGCCGAGCTGGGCGTCCGAGCCTTCTTCTGAACTTGCCAAGGTTTGGAGGCGGGAGCGCGGCGTGCTGCTGATTCGCCACGCGCTTACTGAAGCTGGAATTGGCGATCCGCCTGGCTTTGTGTTGGGGCAATGCCAGACGCAACGCAATCTCAGCGACGAGGGGCGGCAAGCATCTCGGTCGATAGGTGAATGGATGCGTGTTAACCAGTTTGCTCCCGACGCAGTGTTCAGTAGCCAGTGGTGCCGTTGCCAAGACACGGCTCGGCTGGCTTTTATGCAGTTTCAAGACTGGCCTGCGCTGAACTCTACGTTTGAAGGACGCGGAGATGCGATGGCTCAAATCAAGACCTTAAGAGAACGCTTGCAGACCATGCCCCCGCAGCGGACTGAGGTGTGGGTAACGCATCAAGTCAATATGACCGCCTTGACCGGTGCCTATCCCGCCATGGGAGAAGGCTTTTTAGTCGATCAAAGGGGGCGTTTGTTGGCGCGGGGGGAGATGAGAGCATGAGTCACGATTACGTTTTGAATGTGTATTTCGATGGGTCATGTCCCTTGTGTCAGCGCGAGATCGCTATCTACCGCCGCTTTCCTGAAGCCGCCGCTATTCAATGGGTAGACGTCAGCAACGGCGAAGATTTGGGTGTTGATCTCAGTTGCGCGGAGGCGATGGCGCGGTTTCATGTCCGTGACAGCGAGGGTCGATTGTTTAGCGGAGCAGCGGCGTTTTCTCAAATGTGGCGTCAATTTCCGGGTTGGCGCTGGCTGGGTTGGCTGTCAGCTTGGCCGCCCATGTCTTGGTTGTTTGAGCTGGCTTACCGTTTGTTTTTACCGATTCGCCCGACCTTGCAAAAGTGGGTGCGGCGCTGGTCTAGCTAAGGGCCGTTAACTCTAAGCCGATACGCTCTACCTCTTGCACCAAAAAAGCCAGATCGGCACGGGTTGTGCGATGGTTGGTGATGTTGACGCGAATGGCGTTGCGGCCGTTGACCAGGGTGGTAGAAGGCGCGGCGATTCCTTGGATCTGCAATTGAATCACGATCTCGCCGTTGAGCGCGTCAGTGGTTTTATCGTCTTGGCCTTCCGCTTGGTAGCGAAAGCAACAAATATTCATCGCGACCGGCGCCATCAGTCTCAGGTGCGCGTGGGCGGTTACCAGTTCGCCAAGGTACGCGGCCTGTTCGCAATTTTGCGTGATCAACGCGCCGAGTTTGGCGGTACCGTGTTCAGCCAATTGCGCCCACACCTTCAACGCCCGAAAGCCGCGTGACAGCTCGGGCCCGTATTCCACCGGCCACGGGTTGCCCGCGGCCAGCCCTCGCTCTGCGCCCTTGAGGTATTCCGGGCGTTCTGAGAAAGTACGGCGATGGTCTTCTTCACTGCGCATCAAAATAAAGCCCGCGTCGTAATTCACATGCAGCCACTTATGAAAGTCAAACGCCAGCGAGTCTGCGCGCTTGACCCCTGATAGGCGCGGGCTTAGACGCTCGCTAAGAACCCCCAGAGCGCCAAACGCGCCGTCGATGTGAAACCAGATGTTTTCAGATTGAGCGATTTCGGCCAAGGTTTCCAAATCGTCAATCGATCCCACGTTGACCGCGCCTGCAGTGCCCACGATGACAAAGGGCGTAAGGCCAGCGGCACGGTCTTTGGCGATGGCGGCATGAAGCGCTACCGTGTCCATTTCAAAGCGCTCGTTGACCGCAATTTTGCGCAGCGCGTCTGAGCCTAAGCCCAAGATGTCAAAGGCACGTGCGACGCAAGAATGGGTTTGCTCCGAGGTGTAACCCACCAACGGTCCCAACGCGTTTTGTTGTAGGCCTGTTTTTCGGTTGCTGAAATTAAAGCAGCGGTCCCGCGCAGCTTTTAAAGCGATGACGGTCGCAATCGATGTGCCGCTCACAATCAGGCCGCTCGATGTCTCAGGAAACTGAAACAGTTCGCGACACCAGTTCACCACCTGTTTTTCAACATACATCGCGCCATGGTCGCGCCCACCGAGGTTGGCATTGATGGCTGCAGCGGTGATGTCAGCCATCAGGTTGCTTGGCGTTCCCGAGCCGTGAACCCAACCAAAAAATCGGGGATGCGTGTTGCCTACGCCAAAGGGCAGCAGGGCGGTCAGGTGGGCTTGGGTCGCTTCAGAGCCTATGCCCTCAACCGGCAGTGGCCCTTGGTAATTCGCTTGCAGCGCGGGTGGAAACGGGTTCCATATCGGGCCTTCGCGGTAAGTTTCCATGCGGTCTACCGCAGCATCAAGCATCCGATGGGCTTGTTCGCGAAACGTAACCCAATCGGTGGGGTCTAGCGTTTTCTCAGACGCAAAGCTCGGATGTTTGGGTGACTTCATGGCTGGTCTTTCGGCGCTGAATCAACTGCGTGTGCAGCTGCTGCAGCGGCGGCAACTTGAACGATTTGGCCAATGAGGTGGCAGTCTTCAGGCGTGAGGGAGAGGGGCGTGCGCAGGTCAAGTAATTGGCGTAAAACGCCTTGCGACTTTGGCATGGGCGCTTGTTCCGGCAGGTAATGCCAGTGGCCAAAGTTGCTGGTGAAGGCGGTTGGTATGCGCAGCCCAAACCATTTGATGTACAAGCCACGCGCTGCGCATTCAGCCAAGAAGTATTCGATTTGCGCCGGCGATAAGTCAAGCGAAAACTGGATCGAGCTGGGGACGAAATCTTCACGCGCATCGCGCACGGGCAGCGTGAGATGGGGTGCGGCTGCAAAGGCGTGTGCCAAGTCATCGTAAATACGCCGCCAGCGCACACCCCGCTCCGGCAGCAGCGCAATTTGCGGACGCAACAAGGCCGCGGCGAGGTTGGACATGCGCATGCTGAAGTTGGGCGTGACATAACGCCAGCGCTCAAACACTTCGGCCGAGGGCCGCAACACGTGTTGGTCGTACATCATGTAGCAGCCCGACATCAAGATGACTTGGGCTGCTATGTCTTCATCGTTGGTAACTAAAAGGCCGCCCTCACCAGCGTTAATGTGTTTGTAGGTCTGGGTGCTGTAGCAACCGACATGCCCAAAGGTTCCGGTGTGTTGGCCGTCCCATCGGGCGCCCATGGTGTGGGCGCAGTCTTCGACCAAAGCGATGCCATGGCGATCACAGATCTCGCGCACGGCTCGCAGGTCCGTGATGTGGCCGCGCATATGCGAAAGCAAAAATACACGCGCTCCGCTGCTGGCGGCTTTGCGCTCTAAATCCGCCAGGTCGGTGGTGTAGTCCTCTAATGTTTCTACCAAGACCGCAGACGCCGCCGCGTGGGCAATTGCTCCGGGTACTGGCGCGAGCGTGAAGCTGCTGGTGAGTACTTTGTCCCCGGGTTTCACGCCCAGGGCTTTAAGCGCCAAAAACATCGCCGCGCCACACGAACTCACAGCCACGCAATACTTCGCGCCCACATAGGCCGCGTACTCTTGCTCCAACAAAGACGGCTCGGGTGTGCCAGAGCCTTGTTCGCCATAGCGGTGCAAACGCCCGGTGCGCATCAGCGCGATGGCTTGCTCAATCGCAGATTCGGGAATTGGCTCCGATTGGCTCAGGTCTTTGCCAAACCACAGACCATCGGTGGATCGGGCAGGGGCTGTGGTGGTACTCATGTCAGTGTTGGTGTCCTTGGAGGGTACCGAGTTCGAAGTGTTCTTCTGGGAAGTATTTTTTTAATCGAATATCGCCGGTGCGGGCGTGGCCTTCCATGCCTTCCAAACGGGAGATACGCGCCGCGACCTGGCCGACCTCGCGGCTGGCGGTTCTATTAAGGCGTTGGTAGGTTACCGTCTTGATGAACTTGCCAACGCTCAAGCCGCCCGAATAACGCGCTGCGCCGCGGGTTGGCAAGATGTGGTTGGGCCCAGCGCATTTGTCGCCGTAAGCCACGGTGGTTTCTTCGCCCAAAAACAGCGAGCCGTAGTTGGTTAGTCGCCCTAGCCACCAGTCCAAATCAGAGGCCAAAATTTGAAGGTGTTCGGGCGCGTAGCGGTCGCTGATCTCGCAAATCGCTTCGCGTGTTGGCGCGTAAACCACCTCGCCGTAATCACGCCAAGCGTCGCTGGCCGAAGAGCGAGCGGGTTCGGGCAGGGCGGCGATCACGCGCGGCATGATGGCAATGACTTTTTCGCCTAATGCGCGTGAGGTGGTGTAAAGCCACACGGGTGAGTCCGGTCCATGTTCGGCTTGACCGGCTAAATCGGCGGCAACAATTTCGGCGTCGGCGTTCTCATCGGCAATGATGGCTGACTCGGTGGGCCCAGCAACCACGTCGATTCCAATACTGCCAAACAGCGTGCGCTTGGCTTCGGCCACAAAGCGGTTGCCAGGGCCCACGATGATGTCGGCTGGAGATTTAGCGTAAAGCCCGTAGGCCAGAGCAGCAATAGCCTGAACGCCGCCAAGCGCCAGAACGGTGTGTGCGCCGCAGAGCTGCATGGCGTAAAGAATCGCTGGGTTAACTCCTGCTTCTTTGTGGGCTGGTGAGGTGGCAACGATATTGGGAACGCCCGCCACTTGGGCGGTACACACGCTCATGATGGCGGAGGCCGCATGGGCATACCGTCCGCCGGGCACGTAGCAACCCGCCGTGTTAACGGGAATCAGTTTTTGACCAGCTATCAAACCACTCATTAATTCCACCTCAAACTCCCCCAGCGAGTCACGTTGGCGTTGCGCGAAGTCTCGTACCCTTTGGTGGGCAAACGCAATGTCTTGTCTAACCGTAACTGGTACCCGCTTAACCGACTCAGCAATGTCCGCCTCACTAAGCAAGATCTTGCCCTTGTAGCCATCGAGCTCGCGGGCGTAGCGCTCAACCGCTGCGCAACCCTCGGCCTTGATCTCGGCCAACATGCGCTGCACCGTCTCGCCGGTGGCAGCGTCAATGGTGGCTTGGGGCGGCGTTGCTTTTTTGAGGTATTCGGTGGTCATGTGGGCGCTCTTTCAGTGAATTGGCCATGGTAGTACCCAGCCATTTTTAGCGTTAGAGCCATAATTAGATTTCATTAGTGCCAGAAATGAAAATTTTAGTGTTTCCTATTCAACACTGGCTTGAAAACCAGGGTATTGCCCATGCTCCATTTACCCCCTAGCGTCTCTTTTATTGAACGCGGCTGGCTTTCCTCTAACAACATTGTGTTGCAAGATGAGGCGAAGGCGGTGCTCATTGATTCGGGGTATTGGACGCACGCAGAGCAAACCCATGCCTTGGTTGCGCACCACCTTGGCGGGCGGCCGCTTCAGACCCTGATCAACACCCATTTACACAGCGACCACTGCGGGGGCAACGCACTTTTGCAGAACGCTTACCCTGGGCTTGAACTTTTGGTTCCCCCTGGACACGCCGCGTATGTTGAAAACTGGGACCCTAGAGCGCTTTCCTTTACCCCCACAGGCCAACATTGCCCCCAGTTTCGCCTTACCGGCGTGATTCAACCGGGTGCCAAGTTCATTGTCAACGGCAAAGAGTGGCAGTGCCATGCAGCCCCCGGGCATGACCCCAATGCGCTGATTATTTTTAATGCACAAGACGGTATTTTGATTTCAGCCGACGCGCTGTGGGAAAACGGCTTTGGGGCGGTCTTTCCAGAAATTGAGGGTTTTGAGGCCTTTGATGCGGTTGAGGCGACGCTGCAAATGATCGAAGAACTCAAGCCGCGCTGCGTCTTACCGGGTCACGGAGGTATTTTTGAGGATGTGCCAGCCGCACTCACCCGCGCCCGAAGCCGATTGGCACAATTTCGAGCCGCCCCTGAGAAGCACGCCAGCCATCTTGCCAAGGTGCTCCTGAAATTCAAGCTCCTTGAATTACAACGGGTCTCTTACACCGAGTTTTATGCCTGGTCGGAAGACCTGTCCTATTTACGTTTGGCACACAAAGAATATGCGGGGGCTGTGACTTACAAAAACTGGATTCGTGATTTGTGTCTGGGCTTGGAAAAAAGCGGTGCTTGCGCGATGGATGGCGACTTTATTTGCAATGCGAATTAGAACCACTTCTGGCGTCGCCAGCAGTGGTTCTTTTTGGTCACAATCAGTTATTTGACTGCGAGTTGGCGCAATGCGCTGGCCCAATCTTCAATGTGGTGAACTTTGACACTTTGTCCATTTTGGATGGTGTGGATGTCAATAGCCATGGCTTGAAAACTCTTGCCATTGGTGGGGGTTCCAAACATCGGGCCGCTAGGCGTTCCAGACAAGGTTGAGCGAACCACAATCCGGTCTCCAGAAACCATGACATCGCGAATTTCCCACTTCAAATCAGGAATCAGTTTGCCAAAACCCATGACTTGGTTAATGAAAGCTTCACGTCCTTTGAAATTCGTGTCGTCCGAGTAAGACTTCCAGTCGGGGGCCAAGAATTTTTCTGCGATACCGCGGACGTCCTTCGTGGCGGGTAGCGTGAGCATGTTGTAAAACGGCTCAACCATTTGGCGTGCTGCCTCATTCGACTGGTTGCTTTGCGCCAATGCGGAACCGCTTGCCATGGTGACTGCCAAAGCGGCAGCGGCAACGGTTTTAGAGCTGAAAAGTGATGTGTTCATAAAAATCCTTTGTTAAACCCGTCTCTCTTGGAAACGTGAGGCTAGTGTCGAAGGTTGCGTGTCTTTAGAAAAGATCAGGACCTGCCTTAAAATGGTAAATAACGGACATTTCATGCCAAACCATTCCAGCGCCAACTCCATTTCAATCGCCCCCCTTTCATTCAAGCACTCTGCCGATGAGCGTTTGGGTATTGAGATGCTTTCCATTGCGCAGTTGCGTCAGCGAGCGCCCATTTCCACCTTGTCTCGCGTGTCAAGAGCTAATTTTTACCGTTTGATATCCGTCACATCGGGACAAACATGCCCATGGATCGATTTCAAACCGGTTCCAGCGAAGCAGGGCGACTGTTTGTTAATTAAGCCGGGACAGGTTTTTCGGCATGATTTTGCTAATCCGTGGAATGGGGATATGGTTGTTTTTAGACCTGAACGCTTGTACTTTGCGACAAGTGGCTTGGGTCTTGACTTGGCATTTTCTTCACGCATCGACCGACTTCCTGTCAATGCGTCGCTGTCAAAAGCCGCATGGGAAGAACTCTCTGCTGCTCTCAAAAAAATGCAAAACGACAGCACCCAAGTGAGTGATTTCCCTACGTTACAAAGCCTGCTCCAACTGCAACTGAGCTACTTGTTATTGCGCTTGTGTTTGGCCCAGGAACTGAGTTTTGATCCCGAAAAATCAGCGGGCCGAGCCTTGGTGCATTTCGAACGCTTCAAAATTCAGCTTGAAAAAGATTTCACAACAAAACACCAAGTTCAACACTTTGGGGATGCGTTGGGATTGAGTGTAAAAATACTCAATCGCGCTTGTTTGTCATCAACGGGGTACTCCACCAAAAGTTGTATCAATCAACGCATCGCCTTAGAAGCAAAGCGTTTACTGGCGCATACTGATGCAGCAGTTCAATCCATTGCGATTGATTTGGGGTTTGACGACCCCACCAATTTTGTGAAATTCTTTAAGCGCGAGGCCGCCATGACACCGGGGCAATTCCGTTTGAGTCAGGTTTCAATGGGGAACTAAATTTCAAATTTCCAAATTCAAAGCCCCAACGCTTCCCAAACGCAAATAGCCGCATACGCGTCATTGGCGGCATAGACCAATTGCGACTCGCTTAAACGGGGGTTGGCCCAGTTGCTGGTTGCTGCTTTCTTGGACTTTTGAAACCGTTGGTTGAAAAGCACCGCTACCGCGCCTTTGGCGCCCATGTCTTTGCGGTAACCCCGGGCGTGAAAGACGGCGTTGAGTTCCAAAATACCTGCGGGTTCAATGCCTAATTTTTGGATGATGCGTTTGCGGTCATCGCCCAAACCAAATCCTGCTTTGGCAATGCCGCCCCGCGCAAGCAAGTCGGCCGCAATAGCGCGGCAGTCAGGGTCATGCAGTTGAAACACCCAGGCCTGTTCCCGCGTAGACAGTTGCAATACATGCGGCCCGTCTGAGATTTCTCCAACTTTAAAGGTCGGCTTGGATTCCGTGTCAAACCCCCAAGCCCGAGCGGCCACGAGCGCGTCATAGGCAAGGGCCGCTTGCTTTCCCGAATTCACGAGGGTGATTCGGTCTAAGCCCAGCCGCTCAAAGGGCGGGAGCAGGGCGATGGCTTCTTTGTCGGGGGTCGTTTGGTGGGCTGTCATTGGGCCCATTGTCACAGGTAAAGGGAGTCAGGTTGCCGGCGGCACGCTAATTGCTTTTTAGTCATTGGAAGCGCTGATTTTTAAAGCAAGGTCAAAAACTTGACAGACAAAGTGGCGTAACCGGAATCCTTTAGCAACGGGCTTATCGTTCCAAGAAAGCATTTTTATGGCCACTCATTTTTCATTTGTTTCCCTTGTCTCTATTCGCGCCCAGCGCCAAGTCAAGGGTTGGCTTACCGCTGCCTTAGCGACAGTTGTTTTCTCAGGATCCGCCTTGGCTGGCGATAAAACCGAGAACTGGGTTCGCTATGTAGCCCAAGCGGTCAAAACTCCGGCGGCCGAGGTAGCCCCTCGCTCTGAGTCTGTGAAGTGGGTTCAATACCCCAGCGTTAAAGCCGTTAACTGGTCCAAACCATCTACCTTGGGCGCTGACAAAAGCAACTGGGTTCGCTTTCCGGCTGAAAAAGCACCGGAGCAAATGGCGCAATTGGTTCCCTAAGTGTGCAATCGCTCAATGTGACTCAAAAGTCGTTTAGTGGACCGATTTGCTTGCGAGTGTTTCTCTAAGAACACGCTTTAAGATTTTGCCGACAGGGTTCCTGGGTAAAGCGGGCACCACCATGAGTTTCTCTGGCAGTTTGAACATAGCCACCTTTTTCTCTTGAAGTAAAAATGCTTTGATGGAGTCTAGTGACACCGTGCCAGGAAGCTTTTCCACCACGCATGCGCATATTTTTTCACCCAAGCGTTCATCAGGATAGCCAACAATAGCTACCTCAAGAATATCGGGGTGGCTAGCCAATAAGATTTCAATTTCTTCACTTGAAATGTTCATTCCACCACGGATGACCAAGTCTTTGGACCGACCAACAAAGCGATAGTACTGTTGTTGTTCTCCAGCGATTTCGAAAAGATCGCCAGTTTTATAGAAGCCTTGCGCGTCGAACGCATTGGCAGTCATCGCAGGGACTCGGAAGTATTGGCTAAATACACTAGGGCCTGCGAAGCGCAACTCTCCAGGAAACCCATTTTCAGTAATTTCTTTTTCTGTGTCTAAATCAACCAAGCGGGTTTGGATCCTATTGAATAAAGGCAAACGCCACTGGAAACCAGGGACGCCAGCCCTAGGGAAAAACTGGGCACGCATTTCCGCATCAGGAATATCGTCGTGCGCGCCGCACAAACTCGCACCTTCGTTGGATCCGTAATAATTTACGATTTCAACCCCAAGAGTTGTCTCAAACCCCTTAACCAACCAAGGCGAGAGGGGCGCAGACCCCGTTCCCATGCGTTGAAGACGCTTGAAATCAATTCCATCCAATAAATCAGGATTTTTCAGCATCATGGTCAATATGGTGGGAGGGGCAACGGTGTAGTCTATTTTTTCTTCGCGAAGTTGCTGCAAAAAAATAGGCAAATCAAATGGATGGTGTTGAATGACCGTGCCGCCCACAAGCAGCCAGCTGGTAAATGATCCAGAAATGCCAGACATATTGACAAGAGGAAACGGGTTCAGGAGTCGTGCGCCTTTTTGTAGCTTCGCTGCTTGCGCAACAGCCTGCCCCGACAATATCCACTCGTTGTGGCTCCGAGGAACGCCCTTGGGTTCGGCCTCGGTTCCGGAAGTCCAGCAAATGGTAAATATATCGTTAGCAGAAATGGACGCATTTGAAGTCGCACTGGCAATCGTTTGTCTATCCTTCTCACTGATTGGCCCCGATTCAATGGGTGTTGCATCTGGGGGGGGGTTAAGTCCCCAACACAAAACAGTGTGCAATGGAGGGTGCTTGTCTTTTAAATGGATAAATGCGTGGGCTGCTTCATAGGCTTGCTCCACTTTTCCTATACGGCTGAACGTAATGACTGCACTCGCTTCGGTGATTTTCAGCACGTGGTTCAACTCGTGCTCACGGTACTGGACGGGTACGGGTGAGAGAATGATTCCGAGTCTGGCGCAGGCCAAAAAAACCGCGATTTGCTCTACGCAGTTTGGGAGTTGAACGACCACAATATCATCGCGTTTGATGCCACTTTTAAGCATTGACAAAGCTACTTTGTCTGTGTGCTCGGCCAGGGTCTTCCAACTCCAGCGTTGTGGTTCCCCGTGAGCAAAACTTAAGCGATTGGGCGCATCAACAACTGCTTCTTGATCAGGAAATTGATGCAAGCTTTCTAGGAAATAGTCCCACAATGTTTTCTCACCCCACCAGCCTTTGGCGGTGTAACTATCGATATTTTCTTGTAAAGCGTAAATCATGGTCTCAACCCTAAAATTATCCAAATATTCCCGTAATCCATTTTTTTACAGCGCCCTCTGTGGCCTTGTTTTTTAAATAGATGCACATAACTTGTCCTTCTGTTGCAACAACTTTAGAACGCTGCACGCTTGCGTGCCTTCCCGCATATTGAATCCCAGACCAACCATGTTCTTGTGTTTTGACCCAGCCTTTGAGGCGTATCACGCAGGGCGGGATGCCATTGAGTTGGGATCGCAAATCTTGCGTATTGAAAATACGCGTTGTTAAGTGGCTTTGGCTTTGAAAAATCTGCGAGTGCCCTTGGAATTGGTTCGCATGCTGTTCATGAAAATGAATTGTTTTCGTATCTAAATGCCTACCTTGGGATTCATCGTGGTGATTAGATTCTCCTGGATTCCAGTGGGCTTCTAACAGTTGTAGCTCTAATTTCCCCCATTGCGATGTGAGGCAGGAAACGTCGCCAAGCGTCTCGCGCAACCACATTTGGCAGTCTTTGATTTCATCGACTGTGCATAAATCCGTTTTGTTCAGTACCAGCAGATCTGCGCTTTTCAATTGGCGCAACAAGGTATCTTTGAGCAGAGGATCGGTGGCTTGCATGCGAATGGTGCTGGCATCAACCATGACCAAAACGTTGTGAAGCTGTAAGCGCTTGTCGGCCAGTGCGATCTGCGCGATGGGCCAGGGGTCAGACACGCCACTGGCTTCCACCACAATGGCATCAAAAGGCGCGGGGTCGACAAGAACCTTCAGCAGAGCATTGCTTAAATCTCCACCGATTTCACAACACACACATCCATTGCTGAGAGCAATCGTGTTGCTGTTACTTTGGCGTAAAAGCTCCGCATCTATGTTGATATCTCCGAAGTCATTGACCAGCACCGCGATGCGCTTGCCTTGGGCTTGCTGTAGCCAGTGCACCAGTAAACTGGTTTTTCCAGCGCCCAGAAACCCACCAATGACCGTCAGGGGAATTCTTTGTATAGGCTGGGCGTTTGTCATTCTTAGAGCGGGGGCGGCAGCAGGGTTTGACTCAAGCCGCTTGTGCTGGAAAAATCTGGCCGCCGAGCACGGTGCCCCAGACCCGGGCGTCCTTGAGTTTTTCAGCGCCCAGGGTCAGCGGGTTGTCCAGCAGCACGCAAAAATCTGCGCGTTTGCCCACTTCGATGCTGCCGATTTCGTGGTCCATCTTTAGGGTCCAGGCGGCACCCAGAGTGATGGCGTGCAGGGCTTGCGGCACGGTGAGGCGTTCTTTTTCGCCCAGCACGCGGCCCTTTGGGGTGATGCGGTTGACGGCGCACCAAGCGGTGAACAGCGGGCCCAGCGGCGTGACTGGCGCATCAGAGTGGATGGCCAGTGGCACCCCGGCGGCCAGGGCGCTGGCGCAGGCATCGAGCCGGTGGGCGCGGTCGGGGCCCATGGTCATTTCGTAATGCTGGTCGCCCCAGTACCACAGGTGGTTGGCAAACAGGTTGGCGCACAAACCCAGGCTGGCCATGCGGCGGAACATGGGC
>Ga0209355_1001207_pt1 | contig 14852 bp, 19 predicted proteins | sample LauGreSBDMM110SN_3_FD_187563 | JGI IMG/M metagenome (GOLD analysis project Ga0209355, IMG submission 187563) | Freshwater lake microbial communities from Lake Michigan, USA - Sp13.BD.MM110.SN (SPAdes) (version 2) | ecosystem: Environmental > Aquatic > Freshwater > Lake | place: Lake Michigan...
ATCTATCAAATGGTGATACAAACCCCTTTATGACATATTCTACGTCGTCGTTGAGATCGCTATGAGTAATCATGTTATTAGTAATACCAATAAAATAATTTGAAAAAAGGTGTTCAATTTTCCAACTAGGAAACCGTAGGTTTCCCTACTTGGAAAATTGAAGGTTTTTTATCACTTTCTAGATTGTAGTATATTATTAATTTCGCTATGACAACACCGTCACCCGAACAACATGAAGAAGCATTCAATAAATTGATTGAAACGATAGAACGATATTTGGATAATCATCCTTTATATCATTTTCGTCCAATACAAATAGATAGTATCAATGTTTATATTGTGTTGTACGGCAAGTATAATCTGTTGAATGTGGAGACTTTCCATATAGGATGTAATGTAAAGATAGATGGAGAAATTGTCAAACAGAAATATTCGCTATATCATTATAATTATACATCTATTAAAGCGGCCTTGACACGGATAGAATGTCTAAGGGATTATCGTATTTACAATGGTGAATTAGAATGCCCAGATACTTATTCGAGATTGAAGTTAGAAGAAACAATATTGCCTTATTCGGAGGATGAATGTTGCGTGGTTTGTTATGAAAATACATCTGAGATTACTCCATGCAACCATACGATTTGTCTAAAGTGTCGTGAGAAGTGTATAGTACAAGACAAACCCGACTGTCCTGTATGTCGTTCTGAAAAAGGATTACTCATCTATAATAATAGGTCTCATTTGATAAATAATAATGAAAGTAATTTACTCAAACGCGCGATTCAATCAGAGGGGGTTGAAGAACAAATACAACCAGAAGATTCGGAATATGATTCTGATGATGAATCTGAAACAGAAATAGACGAAGACGAAGCAGTGGAAGAAATCAATGGAATATGGAGGAGAGTGCAATTGACAATAGATGAACATGAAGATAGTGAAATTGATGAAATCGCCGAGTTTCTTGATAATATATAGTCATAAAGGAATATTGATATTTACTTATGTCCAATGCTATAAAAAAATTTTTTTTGCCGTCCCCTCCATATAACTGGTTTTCAATATTCCTTTATGACACCCCCGCAAAATATATAGGTTATTTTATAATCAATATAAATAAAATGTATTTTATAATATACTAGATGTTTTATTCACAAGACAAACAAGATGAATATCTAGAGACATATATTTTTAAGGGTTATAAAAACGGTGTCTTTATGGATATTGGTGCTCATGATGGTATTAGTATAAACAATACATTATATTTTGAAAAGAATAATTTATGGACAGGTATTAATGTTGAACCGATTAAAGAAGTATATGATAGATTAGTGAAGAATCGACCGAATAGTATAAATATAAATTGTGCTGTATGTAATAATGATGGAACGGCTGAATTCATTTGTAATTCTGGTTATACAGAGATGATTTCTGGTCTTAAAAAGGATTTTGATCCAAGACATACTCGTAGATTAGAATGGGAAAATAATCATTATGGTGGTAAAACTGAAGTTCTCGATGTAAATACAAAAAGAGTTGAAACAATATGTGATGAACATAATATTTCACGAATAAATTATTTGTCGATTGATGTTGAAGGCGCTGAATTTGATGTAATTAAATCTATAAATTTTGATAAAGTCTTTATAGATGTTATTGGATTTGAAAATAATTATAATGATGTAAGTATTCCAATTGTTCAATATTTACAGTCTAAAGATTATTTTATTATTCATCAATCGTTAGATATTTTTATGGCTCATAGAAATTCTGTTTTTGTAAAGTAATATATTATACTAGTGAAAGAGAATCATCCTTTTCTTCTGTTATATATGTATCTGGTGGCGATTTATTACCAAATGTCATATAGAATAAATTAATAGCAGGAATAATGGATAAAGCAATACCCCACCCCCACCCCAATGTAAATATATTTAATGGAATAAATACGATATAATAAATGTATTGTGCGATGGTTACAAGTGTTTCAAGTTCTTCAACTCCTGGAAAAAATATAGGCAATGTGTTTAATAATGCCATGAATAGAGAACCATATATTTCAATGTTTAGAATTGCTCCTGCATTAGCCGTAGCCGTAGCTGTGCCGTGTAGATATAGTGCTCCTTCTCCTTTCGGCCCACATTGTATATATTTACAATAGTTGAATCTCTTATATGTGTCTATTATATTTGCGCCTTGTAATAACGCATCTGTTGAAACTCCTGATTGTAATAAATTCATGGCCATTATATTGCTCCACCAATTGTCACTTTCTATATTTGGATTTTCGTTCTTTGGAATAAGACTTGAATCTATATTTATTTCTGTTTGGGTTACAATTTCTAGTTCAATTGGGTCACTAGTGTCACCACCACCTTTCATGGCTTTATTCATGGTTTTATTTTTACGTTTTGATTTTGTAGTTTTATAGGCGTCATCAATTTTTTTTTGAAATTGTCTAAACTTTTTATCTTTTAACATCAAATTTGGATTTTTCATGATTTTTTTCATGACATCTTTTGATTTTTTTACCTGGTCTGTTGTCTTATATTGGGCTTTTTTAATCTTTTCAGAAGATATATATTCTTGCGAACGTAAATCGCCTTTGTGATACAATTTAATAATGGCTCCGTCTTTATTTTTTTCTCCTAAACCTTCTACAGATAGTGTTGTGTCGGTTTCAGAAATATTTTGGTCTTTTATGTCAGTAAATGTTTTCACCTTTGCGTATTGAACACAATCCTGGGTTTTTTTATCTTTACGCGAACCTCGAGAACATCTTTTTGAGGTTCTTTTTGATTTTATATTAGAACTCATTATATATATATATTATTTATATTATTATTGAACATATGTAAAAAATCTTACAAAGTCTTTATGATAATTATCAAAATATATGTGTTTTGATAATCAATAAATATATTTACACAGCGGATCCACCGATGACCGCTGGAGTATTAATATTACCTCCACGTGTTTGTAACATATGTTTCATATTTTGGTCCATGACAAGAGAACCCCGTGAGTTATTATATCCATATCCTTCAGTTGTTAGAGAACCATTTGCTTGAGAGAATATATCCAATTTCTCGCTAAAAGCGGCGTCAGGTGATTTGAAAACACCTGCTCCTTCAAACCCACTCACGGCTTTTGGACCGATTTGTGGTGTAATAAAATAGTTTGTAACAGGACCTTCTAAAGCACTATTATCATCTGCACTAGAATATCCTACAGAATTTCTAGTAGAAAATGCCTCAAATTTGGCTTGATTGCTAAAAACGGTGGATGAATAAGGAACGTATGATGGTGATGCTGAAAACCATAGGGCGACACCTATAATAATAAAGAACAATATGGATACTGTTATAATATCTTGTTTCATATGAATATATATATTCTCTAGATAAAAGTAGGGGAACCTACGGTTTCCCCGAAAGCGTACCGTAGGTCCGCGGCTGTCCCCCTATGGGGACTTGGACCCCATTCCTTCATTGTAGGGAAACCTACGGTTTCCCCTACGACCCCATCCCTTTCTTTTATGGGTCCTTAATGGATTTTTGATATATTGTCATAAAGGAATATTGATGGTGGTGTTTTTATCATTATCTAAAAAAAATTTTTTGGACCCCAATTTTATCATTATGTTCTAAATATTCCTTTATGATAAAATATCAAGAATCCATAAAAGAATCCATAAAAGAATCCATAAAAGAATCCATAAAAGAATCCATAAAAGAATCCATAAAAGAATCCATAAAAGAAAGGGAGGGGGTCGTAGGGGGAACCGTAGGTTCCTCTACAAGGTTCCCCTACCTAAATAAGATTTTTCGGTATTTTGTATTTTTTCACTTTAAACGTGCCATTTTGAACGTGTTGCCGGAAAAGGAATTGACTTATGTAGTCTGACATATCTTCTTTCCAATCTCTCCAAGATAATAACCAATCTTGTATATCTTCTCTCATATTGTCTAAAGTTAGTTGGAATGTATTAGCATTTATTTTTATTATATAGTTTTTTTTATTCGCATACATTTTAAATGCATAATATATCGATAACATTACAAATACGAAAAGGATAGATCCCCACCATAAAAATGAGAACCATGATTGTTTTACTGGTTCTGTTATAGGGATTTCTGTAAATGTTATAACGGGGTCTTCGGTTATACTTTCAGGAGGAGGGCCTGTTTCAATGTTCTCAATATCTTCTAGTTGTTCTGGTTGGACAGTAATCGATTCTTTTGTAAGTTCTTGAAGTGGTTCTGGTAATGTTGGTGGTCCAGTTTCAATGTTCTCAATTCTTTCAGGTTGGACAGTAATCGATTCTTTTGTAAGTTCTTGAAGTGAGTCTGGTAATGGTTCTTCGAGATCTTCTATATTACTATTTTCAGGTGGGTCTATTAAAAATTTATCCATATTTATTTTAATTGGATAAATAAATTCGTATAAACATACGTAGAAAGAATGCTATTATATTATATATGTCTAAACTTACATCTCAAGAACGGTTGGATTTAAAAAAGATGCTCAAAGAATCCGATGCACAAGACAATACCGAAAATATTCGCAAAGTGAAACATAGTGTTCTTATCCGCGATGATATTCGTGCATTAGACAAATTGAAGAGAGCCGGTCCTATAGATGAGTCGATTTCTAAAGAGACCGCGCCTTTTTTATTTGAAAATTATCCCGATATTTTTAAAAAGGTTCTCACAGATGAATTAGATTTAGAGATTATGTCTCGTCTATTGGCCATTCTCAAACTGATTGAAGATGAAAAGGTAGATCAACATGAAGGGTCTGTTCTCGTAGGTAAATTGTTGAAAGAATTATATGTGGACTCCGCACTAAAGAAATGTAAAAAAATGGACGAATCTCAAGAGGATGAAACTGCTCCAACCTATGTCGAAGAAAAACCAATCTCGTGGACACAATGGAGACAGAAACGTGCTGAGATAAAAGCGAGACTGGATATGAACCCTTTATGACAAAATGAAAAAGGTATAAAAAGGTTGTCATAAAGAGATTATATGGAAACGATTCTCAAGTCTCTTGGTGCCAACTTTCCGGTATTTGCCATTGTAAAGATGGTTTTCAAATCGCAGGAATTACAAGACGTCTATACTCCTGTTATAAAAAATCATAATGAAACCCTATTTACAAATCCTTTTCCAAATTCTGGATTTGATTTGTTTGTTCCTAAAAATGTAGAGGTAAAACCTGATATGAAAACCCAGATGATTTCTATGGATGTTCAATGTGAGATGTTGTTTATGGGGAAATATTCTTGTGGATATTTTATGTTTCCTAGATCAAGTTTATCAAAGACACCATTGATGCTGGCGAATCATACAGGGATTATTGATTCGGGATATCGTGGTCCGCTTATTGGAGCATTCCGTAATATGTCTTCCGAACTCTTTGTAGTAGAGGAGAATACGCGTTTACTTCAACTCTGTCATCCTTCTCTTTGCCCACTTTATATTGTAATAGTAGAAGAGGACGAACTTTCTACAACAGATAGAGGGGGAGGTGGATTTGGATCAACTGGTAAATAATGTTATTCGAGGTGTGTATTATATCTTATTATATATAATAAGATATTAAGATGCCAACGAAACCTGTTAACATACACAAGGGACAGGCTTTCGTAAAAACAACACTAAAATCCACACAAAAAACCATCGCGTTTGATTTAGATGAAACGCTTGGGTCTTTTGGAGACTTATATATGATATGGATCTCATTGTCTCCTATAATACCTGAGTTTGTAGATTCTTCAACGGTTTTCAAAGAGCTTTTAGAAATATTCCCCGAATTTTTAAGACCAGGAATTATTCCTATTTTAGAATACTTGAATTACAAAAAGAATATAGGGGAATGTTCTCACGTTTTTTTATATACAAATAATCAATGTTCTCCAGAATGGGTTCATCGTATTTTGAAATATTTTGAAGAGAAAGTCCCTAATCTATTTGACAAGGCGATTTGCGCATTTAAAATAGGAGACCAACGAATAGAACCATTGAGAACAACAAATAGTAAGACATATGGCGATTTAATTCGTTGTACAATGCTTCCAAAAAATTCGGAGATTTGTTTTGTAGATAATTCTTATCATTCTAGAATGGTTCATGAACGTGTCTATTATATACAACCACGTTCATATAATCACGGTTTGACAAAAACAGGTATTGTAAATCGCTTTATGACAAAATGGACAATGTTCCCTTTACCTGATACTTTTGAACTCAATGTAAAAGGTTCTCATATACATAATGATTCATTGATTGTATCTCAAAAAATAATGTATTATTTAAAAGAATATTTTTTGTTATCTACAAAAGTGATGAAAACAAAAAAGATTGGTTGGAAATTAGGGCGTTTTACAAGGAAAAAACGGTAATTACCTTTTACCACCATTGAAATAATCGTTTTTCATTTGGTTTTCTCGATTTTCCATAACAGGTTGTATTTGAACTATTTCTTCTGTAATTATCATTTTTCCAAATTTCTTCTTTTTCGATTTTTGTCCTTTCTTTCCCTTCTTTCCCTTTTTAACCTTGACGACATCTTCATCCATTTCCATGTCTTCAACGTCTTCATCCATTTCCATCTCTTCGACGTCTTCATCCATCATTTTATTCTTATTACTTTTTCTGAATTTTTTGCCCATATTTTTCTTGGACTTCTTTCCCATTGACATTTTACCCATTGACATTTTACCAAGAGTTTTTTTTCCATTTTTATGTGATTCATAATATTCCCTGAATTTCGGGGATTTCAAAACATCTGTAAAACTCTCGATATCGGGGTCATTCTTATGCTCATTGTAATATTTTCCTGCTAATTTTGACCAAAGATTTCCTCCTTTTACTGGCATTATATTCTATATATATATATTATTTCTAAAGTCTATTGACTATTTGCCATTAAAACTATTTGTTCTTCCATAGAGAGTTTTTGAAATACTATACAGTCATCAAATCGCGCATTAAAAAAACGGTTTATATTATTTCTGCATAATAATGTAACCCCCGTATTTTCTATTTTTACAGTCATTAATAATCCGCCATTTGTGAGAGAACCATTTGCCCTTTTTATCCAACGTACTAATCGTCCATTACGTAAATCACAAATACGGTCTACCATTCGATATCCAATCAAACGCATACAATAATCTTTTGCCTTTTCTTCTTCTAGAAAAAAAAGGGACCCGAATATTTCTTCCGAGATATCTTTTAAAGTTTTTCCTTCTAAATAATGATTATCACCTATTTTGTCTAAAAGACTATCTACATCAATCGTAGATAGTAATGTGGGGTCAGCAATCACCTCTTTATATATTTCTTCTATATCCATTGTAGATCAACTCACTATATTTTTATATATTATTTTATATGGCATTCTGTACATCACGTGTAAATATCAAAAAGAAGATGAACATGATCTCCTGAATGAGTTTATTGTATTTTCCATATATCTGGATATTTTGGATTTTTGTATCTTTTGTTACTAATCCCTGTCTGAATTTTAAATGGCCATATAAATAAATGACACATATCGATATCATCCAGGTATGAGATTGAAAATTGAAATGTGTGGTTTCTATTAATATTCTTTCAAACGAAAGTTCGGAAGATATATTTGAAATTAATGATTCTCCAATTGCTCTAGTAGCAATGATCCTTTCTAATTTTGTCATAATAGAACCAGGTATAAATAGGGTGGTAAGTAACTTCATCTTATAATTGTATTGGTCATTAAAATAAAAAAATATACATCAATTTTATTATGGGAATATATACACCGATGAAGATTTGAAATGGGACACGCCCCCAGTGGGGGCGTTCCATTCAATTCATTTATGCCCTTGAATCTCTAACGGGACGCTCTGCTTCGCTAGAGGCGTCCCATTATAAATCTTCAACGGTGTAAAAAGGTGTAAAGAAATATTTATATATAAATGAATGATAGCTGGTCGCTATCGTATAGATACAGAACTTCGTAGGGGCGCTTTTGGGGTTATTTACAAAGGAATATATGAAAAAAGGGGAGAACCGATTGCCATAAAGATGGATTATAGTTCGCGTTCTTCACTGAAACATGAAATCCGGATCATCCAATATTTATCTATGGCAAATGTAAAAGGAATCCCCAATATTTATTGGTATGGGCAATATGAAGACAAACCATGTGTCGTGATGACCCTTTACGAATGTTCTCTTTATGACTACCAGAAAAGAGGTTCATCGACAATGGTTAATTTGTCTAAAATAATGTGGTTATTATTGGATATTATTGAGAACATTCATAAACATTGGGTTCTCCATCGTGATATTAAACCACATAACTTTATGATAAAAGGGGGTGAATTCTTCTTGATCGATTTTGGATTAGCAACCTTTTATATGAATGAAAACGGAGAACATTGTCCGGATGATGGAACAAAAACGATGATAGGGAGCCCGTATTTTGCTAGTTTGCGAATCCATGAAGGCCATCGTTATAGTCGTAGAGATGATTTGATTTCATTAGGATATGTAATATTATTTATGACAGGGTTCTCGTGGGATATAACAACACAACCTACTAGTGGTTCTCCTCTAGATCTATCTTATATAATAAATCGAGAACTTCAATGTCAAAAAGAGGGTATTATACCAAAGGATAAACATATTCGATATTTTATAGATTATGTATATAAATTGGAATATGATGAGAACCCTAAATATAAGGCTATGAAACAATTATTTACTTCGAATGTATTCGAAGAAGGATACATTTGAATATTTTTATTTTGTATCTTGTAATTTGGTCATTAGATCTATATAATTTTCTATTTCTATAGAGGTTGATTTATCTCCACTTATAGATGGTTGTTTTATATTGTTGAGAAAATCAGTAAAATCTTCATCATTTTTATATATATTTGTAGATTTCAAATTGGTAATTAAATTGAGAACCGCCTCGTATTTTTCACCATAACAAGAATGAATTATTTTTGATACATTTTCATCATTTTTTAATGCTGATATTTTTTCAACAACAGCACAATTCGAAAGGTCTAGATTTTCGTTTATAATTTTATTTATATCTTTCGAGTTTCCAGAATTTATTGTTCTCAATATATCTACAGCTTTCTTACAACTATTATCTTCTACTGTTTTATTAAAGGTATTTATAAATTCTTTTGCTTCTGTTATATCAGTGTTAGATAATTTATTCTTTACACCTTCTCTATTTATATATATATTTGAATGTAGTATTATAATTAATAATATAACAATCAATAAAAATAAACCGATGAATGCTAATTTCATATATAGTATAGGAATATATTTTTTCAAAACAATATAAAAGGCATCCCCTATAGTTAGATATAGTATTACGATGAGCAGTGACAGTGTTTCTACTACCGAGAAAAAGATCGGAAATGTTAAATGGTTTAATAACAAGGCGGGATTTGGATTTATTACAATGGGAGAGAATACTGATTCTCCTAAGGATGTTTTTGCTCATTATTCTAATATCAATGTGAAAAATTCGCAATACAAGTATCTTGTCCAAGGTGAGTATGTTGAGTTTAATCTCAGTCCTACTACTGAGGGTGAGCACGAATTTCAGGCAACGAATATTACTGGAATTCAAGGAGGTGCTACTCTTTGTGAGCGTCGTAGAATGTCTCGCGAGGGTTCTCTAGAGGATGGAGAAGATTCTCCTGCTCCTCTTCGTGAGAGAGTTGAGAGAAGACCTCGTCCAGAGGTACAATCGACACGTGCTAGACCTCTTTCTTCTTCTGGACCCCAAAGAAGAACTCGTCCTACTCGTGAGTCGTCTGGTGGTGATGATGATGGATTTACAACGGTCAAGAGACGTGCTCCTAGAGTCTAATAAACAATAACAAATAAACAATAACAAAAAAATCTATATAAATATAGACATATGTCTATATTTATGACGGAAAAAATACCTGTGAATGTCAAAAAGATGGAATTAGCAATAGTTCAACTGGAGGCGACCCTTCAATTACAAAAATCGGCTTTTCAACAGACGGAGAAGGAATTCAATAATTTTAAAAAATTTGCTAAAATGTTTATAGAGACTGTAAAAAAACAGGGTGAAAAGAAACCTCGAAAATTGTCTGGATTTGCTTTACCTGTTCCTATTTCAGCAGATTTATGTAGGTTCTTGAATTTACCAGAAGGTTCTCAAATATCTCGCACAGAAATGACACAATTTTTAAATCAATATATCACAGAAAATAATCTTATAGACCCTGAAAAGAAAACTATTATTATACCAAATGAAGCATTAGCAACTCTATTGGGGCAAAATGTGGATTTGGAAACATTGACGCGATTTACAATTCAAAGATATATGAATCCTCATTACTTATAGAGGAACCTACGGTTCCCCTATAAAATTGATTTCCCTTTTCAAAGTTAAATCACTGGTATAATTAAGATGACTGATATAATTGTTAAAGAAGACTGTTGTTTTGGAGGTTTCGTATATACCACCAATGTGACTCAATGCATGGATGAAAATGATCATGAAATGGTTATTCTTGTAGACAGTGAAGAAATAACAACGCAATCCAACGTGCGTTATTTCTCAACCTTTACGGAAAATCACAAGTATGGTTTTACTGTTATAAAATACACAACAGATGGTTCATATCATATGGTTCTCACATATAGTTATATACCAGATGGCCGAAAACTATTGAATGGGTATTGTATGATAAATAACAAACCGTATGATGTGAAAGAGTACACTATTGAGAAAGACCTTAATGTAGATGGTAAGACATATGATTATTGTGCTGTTTGTAGAATTACGACGCCGATATTGTATAACCAAAAATGAAACAATAAAAAACAACAAAACAACAAAACAACAAAACAACTAAAAATACTTTCAAATGAAAGTATTTTTTTCACAAGGGTTTATATCTATGAAACTACTTACATTAAATTTATTTCTCCGTATTTTTTCAAGAGATAAAATACCACCCTTTCAAGAGTGGTTGAAGAAGGCTCAAGTAAAATCGTCGAAAAGGATCGTTCCTCTATCTATATATCAAGGAGAACGCGATATATCCACCGACCATCTCCGTAAATTACACGATCATATTGTCAATCGAAACGAATATTTACAAAGGTTTTTTAATACTTCACTCTTAGTAAAAGAAATACATATAACAGAGAACCCAATGCCAAGAAAGCATTTAGACAACAACACCGCCGTAAATTACAAAAATATTATCCGCAACCTCCATTTTCGCAATATCCTTCAAAACACCAAATCCGGATTCTCAGGACTACCCTCCTTCTTAGATGTCCTATTAGACCTCTATTTACGTGATATTATCGATTATAAAATCGTCACTCCTAGTGCGCTTTTTTATATTGAAAAAGGCCGTATCGGCAGTGTCTTCTCATCCTTCTTCTTTCGCGCTTCTATTATGAATCCATACCTAGTTCTCTCTCTTAATCATAATGTTCTCAATGGTACAAAAATATTCACACCTACACTCGGCTGGTCATCCTATGCATATGGTTTCGCTGAATGCCCACAAGTAACGGAATATGTAGGCGTAGATGTGATTCCTATGGTATGTAAAAAAACCGCGGATTTCTTAGGTTCTCAATATCCACAACTAGAACACAAAATATTCTGTCAACCCTCCGAATCACTCCTAACAAACCAATCCTTTATGACCCGCTACAAAAACCATTTTGATGTCGTCTTTTTTTCACCCCCTTATTATGAATTGGAATTATATCCCGGTAAAAACCAGAGTACAACCATGTATTCATCATACAACGAATGGTTAGAAGGATATTGGAAGAGAACCTTACAACTTTGTCAGCATGTTCTCCAAAAAAACGGTAAATTATGTTATATCCTATCGGCTGGTGGAGGACCCCATGCATCAAATATCCTACAAGATATGAATACTATCACAAAGGAAATGTTCTCATTCAAAACATCCATTCCCATGTATAATAAAAATGTACATGTAACAGCAAAAGACCATAGAGAAACCGCCGAAAAAATACTCGTCTTTACGCGAGTATGAATGAGACATTTTCACCAGTACTTACAAAAGGCCCTGCAACACAATTATCAACGGTCCATACATTACCATAATAATCACAACCCAATTCAGGACGGGTAATATATGGCATCGGCTTCATTTTACAATCCATAGTTATAGATACATCCTCCAATACACATGAACCAGGTGAAATTATACTTGATTCATCCATATTTGAACCATTCGATAATGACCATACCATCTGCCAATCCGTCAAACTTTTTGTAACCTTTATTTTCGTATCGGGTAAATATAGGAACCTACTGTCTGCACAATATTGGTTATAATTCATAAATCGGCTCGCTGTAGGAGAGGCAGCAGATAACGATAAATACGTGGCCGAATCAAAAAACAAATTATAATATATTTCCACATTCAAAGAATCCCATTTGTCTGTAGGACGATTGAACAAACATGTATAAATATCCCCCTTTCTAGAAGATATAAACAAATTATGCGCAACTAAGCAACCGCCAGATGTCACAAAGGAAATATTGTATTGATTGTTGTCGAATATATTATTGATAACTCTCCCCGATGTTCCCACCCCTATTTCAAAATTCAACCCGTTCTCTTCATTCCCCACAATGATATTGTTCTGGAAAATACTGTTTTGTCCAGCACCCTGATCACACCAAATACCATTACAATAATTATGGCGAATGATATTCCCCGAAATAACGGAATCGGATGGACAATGGACTTTCAATCCGGCGCTTTCCCATCGCTGTTTCCCATAATACATCCAAGAATTATTCCGCTCTACTACGTTCTTTGAAAACACGAATTTTTTCCCCATATAACTCGCCGTGCCAGCTGCGCCATTATCACATATCACATTATCCTTTATGACATGTCCGTAAGACCCTGAGGCTTGACCATTCGCGCCCTTTTCCAAGTCCTGACTTATACCACCTTCATTCCCCCAATCCACACCTACTCCTGCTGCATGTCTTATAGTATTATTTTGGATTGTCCAGTATTTACCAGAACGTGTTCCAATCATACCTGCCTGTTGGTTCTCTGGTTGAACCCAAAATTTATTGGGATATTGGTTTCCACACCGTTCAATTACGAATCCGTCCACCACTATATATTTCAATCCACGGATATGTGGAGCAAATACACGTCGTTGGTTTGTGATTTCTATTGTTGTAAATGGCCGGTTTAGATGAACATACAATTTATTCGCCGATATATCGTACCACCATGTATTTTCAACCGCCTCCATTTCCATACGATATGGATAAGGACATTGGACGAGAGGTTCGTCATCTACAAAGACTTGTCCTAAAGAATAAGATATATTGGAGTCGGCGGTTTTATCACCGGATATATATTCTGGACGACCATTCCGCCTATAAGGTGTTACTGTAGAGGGGACTAAAAAAGGGCAGGCACCATCTATCGACGATGTATCCGTGAACACGCTCATGTCCAGAGGCCCCGAATATATATCCTTTATGACAGTCTCCGGTTTCCATATGACCGACCCTCTTATAATCGCCTGCTTTGGGACAACCGAACGATATATAATGGGTTGGGTTCCTGACAATCCACCACGTGGAGGAGATACACGTTCTCTATATATACCTGGTTGTACTAAAATAGTATCCCCTGGTTTGGCAATGAGAGATGCGGATTGGATAGTCTTAAAGGGTGATTGTTGAGAACCAGAACCTGTGTTTCCAACAGCGCCGGTTGAATCACAAACATAATATATTGTCATATAATATGTTTGAATATATTTTTACGGAACCATATACGAATTACCTACATTACATTTTGATACTAACCAGTCTAGGATTTATATTTCCCGTTTTTTTTAGGACGGTACCTATTTGGATGGAATATGGACTATTTTTTACAGCGTGTATCTCTTCTTCTTTTTGGTCAGACCCCTATTTACATATGGATACAATACTTCATAGGTTAGATGGATTCTTCGCACGGTGTATGATTATAGCGGTCTTTATATGGGGTGTGATTTATAGCGAGAACCTATCAATATTCATCTTTATGACAGTTGTAATGATGGGTTTTTTCATTTTATCAAACAGGGAATCTATAAAGGGATGGTGTTGTTCTCAACATATTATTTATCATATAATTGCGCACACTGTAGCTATAGGTGCAGTATTCTATATGTAAATTAAAAAATTGATTCCCTTTTTTTAAAATAGCCTTATTTTACTATTTGATATCAATCATGAATCAAGAATCAACACCAATTACCTGCTCTTTATGCTGTCAACATGGACACACTATCCAGTTTTGTAGCGATCCTCAAATCGAGGACTGCTTCAAATACTTGATTGGTATCAGTATGCAAACGTCTGAGAATGCTCTTATGGCATTAGACGACTTTACTGATATACTCGTCTGCGCTATAGGCGTACAAAAGGGTCGTTCTCTTCCTTCGGATACAAGAGGATGTCACATAGAAAAAATAATCGATGCAGTCAACGTAGAGACCGAATATCTCTCACTATTGACTGGTATTCAACGAGACGAATATATGAGATGGCTCTATCCAGGCGAAGACGACGAAGATGAAGATGAAGAAGATTCAGGCGAAGACGACGAAGATGAAGATGAAGAAGATTATGAGGAGAATGTTTTGAATTTGGCAACTATATTTGATGAGCTGCTGGAAGTAGAGAACACCCCAATATGCGTTCTTCTTGTGTGTGTTGAAACAAAAGAAGAATTGGCAGCACCGGTAGATTGTCATATCTGTTTT
>Ga0209355_1001209_pt1 | contig 14837 bp, 16 predicted proteins | sample LauGreSBDMM110SN_3_FD_187563 | JGI IMG/M metagenome (GOLD analysis project Ga0209355, IMG submission 187563) | Freshwater lake microbial communities from Lake Michigan, USA - Sp13.BD.MM110.SN (SPAdes) (version 2) | ecosystem: Environmental > Aquatic > Freshwater > Lake | place: Lake Michigan...
GCTTTTTAAAAAGAATTGAACTCATATGCAACACAGAATCAGTGAATTTTTAGTCGGCCTGTTATTTGGCTTAGGACTCATACTCTCCGGCATGACCGATCCAGGAAAGGTCATTGGGTTTTTAGATATTTTTGGCGCATGGGATCCTTCTCTTGCTTTGGTGATGGCGGGTGCTATTGCGGTTGGTTTTTTTGCATTTGCATTTGCCAAGAAAAGAACTATCAACTTTTTAGGCGGCACCTTGCATTTACCTAAAAGCAACCAAATCGATAAGCCCCTTGTGATTGGTGCTGTCTTGTTCGGTGCGGGTTGGGGCTTAGCTGGGTTTTGCCCTGGACCTGGGCTTGTATCGATGGCATCGGGTCAAGTCAAAGGTGTTTTGTTTGTCGTGTTCATGGTGATAGGTATGCAGTTGTTTGAAATGTTTAATCGCCGCGGCTCCCAGACAAAATAAATTAAAGTAGGCTGATGAATCCAATCGAATCACAAGGAGTAAAGCGTGAAGATCAAAAAGATTAGCGATCAACTATCGGTGGCAGACCAAATCACCAAAAATAATGTCTCTGACATAACTAAAGCAGGATTCAAATCCATCATATGCAATCGACCTGATGGCGAAGTTCCCGGACAACCCGCTTTCAAAGACATTGAGCAAGCGGCTATCAAAGCCAATTTACCTATTCGTTATTTGCCAGCAGTGTCTGGCGCGGTAACGCCTCAGTTAGGCCAAGAGTTTGGCAAGATGTTGGAAGAATTACCTAAGCCTGTTTTGGCTTACTGCCGCTCGGGCATGCGCTGCACAACTTTGTGGGCCCTTTCAAATGCCAAAACTATGGATAGGGCGTCTCTGGTGCAAATAGCGGCCAACGCTGGCTATGACATCTCTGCCATCTCCCTGTAATCTAACTCCACGCAAACTAAACCGTTTGCAAGTGTTTAGCGCATGCAATAGGAATGGCAGTCAATTAAGGGGCGCTGCGTGACCCTTGTTCTAGTTCTGGGTATTTTTATAGGCGCCATCATGGGATTGACTGGTGCTGGCGGTGGCATTTTGGCCGTACCTGTGTTGGTTGCAGGCATGCACTGGACTATGCAGCAGTCCGCACCTGTGGCGCTAATTGCTGTGGCTGCAGGCGCCGCAGTGGGTGCTATCGATGGATTCAAGCATGGACTAGTTCGCTACAAAGCCGCCATGTTGATGGCGGTTTGCGGAATTCCAATGACGCGGTTGGGGCAATATTGGGCACATCTTTTACCGCAATTTTTGCTAATGGGAGGCTTTGCCTTACTCATGCTAGCGGTATCTTGGCGCTTTTACAAACAATCAAAACAAACCAATATCAATCTAGAAGAAGACGCGTTGCGCTTAGCTTTTATTAGCAACGAAACTGGAAAATTTATTTGGACGCCTGTGGCTGCATTGGTATTGGCGGCCATTGGTATCTTGACAGGACTGATGACGGGCTTGCTAGGCGTAGGCGGTGGTTTTTTAATTGTGCCTTTGATGCGACGTTTCACCCATTTGGCATTGCCAGGTATTGTGGCAACGTCATTGTTCGTCATTACTTTGGTGGGAAGTGGTGGCGTTGTCAACGCATTACTTGCAGGCGCCGAGTTGCCGGTTGTTGAAACCATTAGTTTTGTAGGCGCCATGATCAGCGGCATGCTGATTGGCCGTCGCGTTTCTCGTAAACTGCAAGCTTGGCAAGTACAACGAGGTTTTGCCCTACTTTTATTTTGTATCTCAGGCTATATGCTATTTAAGGCGTATTTAAATTTTCAAGTCTGACAACATTTTTAAATGCACAAAATGAATAACAACTAGCAACTAGCCCAGAGTGTCGTTCCAAATATTTTGTGCCCAGTTCCATGCATAGATAGCCTCTAATTCGCTGGGTGCTGCAGACAAGCCGCCAGAACCTGGAACCGTTTTATAGGTTTTGTCTTTGCTGTCATATTGGTGCACAGAGGCAACGTGCACAACATATTTGTCATTGACAAAGCTATAACAAGTATTCATCAGATAAGGCTCAGGATTGATAGCTAAATCTGAGAGCTGGGCCACGATGGCAGCGGCAACGACTTTGGCATGTGAGTTAGCCATATGTCCAGATTTAGGCATGGCAGGTGCGGCCAAGATAGAGTCGCCAATGATGTGTATATCTTTACTTTGCGTCGATTCAAAAGTTTGATAATTCACACCGCACCAGCGGTTGTTGGCATTGGCTAGGCCAGTTTGCACGGCAATACTGCCAGCTCGCATTGCAGGAATAACGTTAAGGACATTCGCTTTTACGTCGTTTTGCACCTCAAACTTCAAAGTTTTTGATTTGGCATCAACAGCAGTTACTTTGTGCTGAGGAATGTATTCCAAGATCCCTTTGTAGTTGTCTGCCCAAAACTTTTTGAATAACGGGCCTTTAGACGTCACGTCTTGGTTGGCATCCAATATCAACACCTTGGATTTAGGTTTGTTTTGCTTGAGATAATTTGCAACTTGACTTGCGCGCTCATATGGACCAGGGGGGCAACGATAGGGCGCTTCTGGGATAGTGATGGCAAAAACCCCACCATCAGGCATATCAACGAGTTGTTTGCGTAGGTTTGTAGTTTCTTGTCCAGCTTTCCAAGCTTGCAAAACTTGACCAGAGTCGCTCGCCTGCTTGAGACCCTCTACCGTATTGAACATCAGTTCAATACCCGGTGAAAGAATCATCTTGTCATAGCGAATGCTGGAGCCGCTTGCAAGAGTCGCTATTTTCTTGTTAGCGTCGATATTGCTCACGTAGTCACGAACTACATTGACGCCATGCTTACTCGCTAGGTTGTCGTAGGGCGTTGTTATGTCTGAAATGGTCTTGCTTCCACCAATGACTAAGTTAGACATTGGGCACGAAACAAAGGCTGATTCTGGTTCGATTAGTACAACATCAATTTGGTAGTTGGAGAGCATGCGTACATATTTAGCAGCCGCGGCACCACCATAGCCGCCGCCCACAACCAGGACGCGTGTTTTTTCAGGAATGCGACCAGTGGTGGCGCAACCCACCAAACTGGCTAAAGAAGCCATGGAGCCTAAAGCCATTGAGGCTTGAACAAAATTACGACGTTTCATGCGAATCTCCTGCAAATTTGTTGTTGTTTAACGCTTGTTGTTGGCGTAGTAAATAGCAATGCTCTCTATTTGCGCATCGGTTAAGCCTTTGGTGAGTTGGTGCATCACGGTCGCAGGACGGGTACCGTCTTTAAATGCCTTCATCTGCAATACCATGTAGTCTTTGGGCATGCCATTGATAGAAGGTACTGCAGAGCCGTCAACGGTTTTACCTTCAGTTCCGTGGCAATTCGAACACATCGCAGCGTTGGCGCGTTGGTGAAGTGCAGCAGCGTTTTGTTGTGCGTGGCCAGTGGAGAGGCCAAAAAACAACAGCGCAAAAGCGATTAATGAAAATTGGTTACATGAATTCATGTGCATGGCTCCTAAATTAAGCGGGTTTGCATTACAAAAAACATTATGTATGAAAAATAAATCTAGTGATTTATCGTATGCCCTATGTTTATGGAGACCAATTCGGTGGGCTCACGAGAGGGGGCCTAAGCCACCAGACGATTAAGAAAAGCTTGCGTGCGTGGGTGTTGTGCGTGTTCGAAAAAGGCCTCTGGTGGTGCTTCCTCGATGATTTGCCCTTCATCCATAAAAATCACGCGGTCGGCAATTGCGCGTGCAAAATTCATCTCGTGCGTCACACACAACATGGTGACACCTTGCTGTGCCAGGTTTGTCATCACGTCCAATACTTCTTGCACCATTTCTGGGTCTAGCGCTGAAGTGGGCTCGTCAAATAACAAAATCTGTGGCGTGAGGCACAAGGCACGTGCAATCGCCACCCTTTGCTGCTGACCGCCTGAGAGTTGCAAAGGAAACTTGTGCGCTTGCTCAGAGATATGCACGCGCACAAGCTGTTGCATGGCTCGTTCTTTTGCTTGCTCAGGACTGACTTTCTCGACCCATATTGGCGCAAGCGTGAGGTTGTCCAACACACTCAAATGAGGAAATAGATTGAACTGTTGAAACACCATGCCGACTTGGCGACGGATGCGCTCTATGGATTTAAGATCATCTGTCACCTCAATATCCATCACAGTAAGTTTGCCTTCTTGGTGTTCTTCAAGACGGTTGATACAACGCAGTAAGGTCGATTTGCCCGAACCAGAGGGGCCGCAAATAACAATGCGCTCGCCACGGTGGACCTGAAGATTGATATCACGCAAAGCGTGAAATGTACCGAACCATTTGTTGACGTTTTCAAATTTGATGAGTGGAAGGGTCACAAAGGCTCCTTAGTATTTCAGCGGTGTGATACCTGACGCTCTACCCACAGGCTATAGCGCGACATAGCAAAGCAAATACAGAAATAAATCAGGGTAATGAAGAGGTAGGCTTCTATTTTGAAGGGGCGCCAATTGGGGTCGCCACTGATGGCCAATCCAAGCGCGCCAGACAACTCATACAAACTCACAATAGTCACCAAAGAAGTGTCTTTGAAAATCGCGATGAAATTGTTCATCAAACTAGGCACTACATGCGCTAAAGCTTGCGGTAATACGACCTGTCGTTGTGTTTGCCAGTAACTTAAACCCAAGGTGTAAGCGGCTTCTATTTGTCCACGTGGGATCGCTTGCAAACCTCCGCGCACAATTTCTGCGGTGTAGGCGGCAGAAAACAATGTGATGCCAACGAGCACGCGAATCAATACATCGGGTGATGTGCCAGTAGGCAATAACAACGGCAGCATAAAACTAGCCATGAACAGCACTGAGATCAAAGGTACACCACGGACCAGTTCCACATAAACAATGCATATGCTGCGCATGGCGGGCATTGAGCTTCTACGTCCGAGTGCCACCAAAATAGCCAATGGAAACGCCAGCGTGATAGATAACGTGGCCAACATCATCGTCAAGGGCAAACCGCCCCACTGGTCTGTAGGGATGTAGACAAGCCCTGTGGGAACGCCAAACCATTTGCCGCCGCCCATCAAAGCGAAAAACAACAGCCATACGCATATCCACGCAACTGCTAAATAGCGATTCCATGATGTAGGCCGACAACTCATCACCAACAGTAAAGTAAGCGCAAGGGTTGCTAGCAGAGGCCGCCACTGAGCATCAAAGGGATAGCGCCCAAACAATATCGAGCGGTATTTTTCTGCCACTACGCCCCAGCATGCGCCGATATCACGTGCTGCCTGGCATTGGTCTGCGTCTGCTAAGAAAACTGCATGGAATACAGACCATTCCAATAGGGATGGAATAGACCACAGCAAGAGTAGAACAAGCAGTACCGAGGTGATTGCACTAGCCGGCGTTCCCCATAAGTTGTGCTTGGCCCACAGCACAACTCCGATGTTGTGTGAAGGCGGTTGTCGAGCGGGTAGCAAATTGCTTGCGTGGTGGTGCATTACCGCTCTTTCAAGGCTGCACGGCGATTGAAATAATTCATCCCGCTAGCGGTAAGCAATGACAGCGTCAGATAAACCGCCATCACAATCGCGATGCATTCCACTGCACGTCCTGTTTGGTTCAAGGAGGTGTTTGAAATACTGACCAAATCTGGATAGCCAATAGCAACTGCAAGGGATGAATTTTTGATCGCATTTAAATATTGGTTAGTTAAGGGTGGCACTATCAAGCGTAAAGCTTGGGGCAACACCACTAAGCGCAATCTTTGCCAAGGTGACAAACCAATACTCAGCGCCGCTTCAACTTGACCAAAGGGTACAGACTGAATGCCAGAACGAATCACCTCGGCCACAAAAGCGGATGTGTAGAGAGCAAGGCCCCAAGTTAAAGCCAAAAATTCAGGTGTCAAAGTCAATCCGTCTGACATGAGCCATGGCAATGCAAGCCCCTCTTTGCTTAAAAACACCCAGTCACGAAAATGCAAGGGCGTTTCTGTGTCTGGCATGAGTTCGACCAACACTACGTACCACATGAGCAATTGAAGCAATAGCGGAATATTGCGAAAAAATTCGGTGTAGGCATAACACAGTCCCCGAGCAAGGGCGTTGCCTGAGAGTCTGCCAATACCCAACACAGTGCCCCATAGCGTGCAAATCACAATCGCGATCAAAGACACGCGTAAGGTATTCATCAGTCCGACTAAGAATGCTTGTCCATAGGTTTGTGTAGAGTTGAAAGTAAACATGCTTTCACCGATATCGAATCCTGCGGGATCCAGCAGAAAGTCAAAACCACTTTGAATGCCACGCATACGCATGTTGCCGAGGGTGTTATGCAACAACCAACCCACTAAGACAATCAGCATGCCAATTAAAGCGATTTGGTAAATCCAGGCGCGGACGCGTTGACTGCGCCAGTTCAACATAAATGTTTTGTACGTGAAGCGCTATTTATCGGATAGGAATCGCGTATTGCAAGCCACCCTTGTGCCATTGCGCGTTCAATCCACGTTTGAGGCCGAGTGGGGTTTTTTCGCCAAGGTGTTTGTCAAAAATCTCGCCATAGTTACCTACTGCCTGAACAGCGCGCGCCAACCATTCGCGCTCTAAGCCGAGCAACTTGCCTGTGTCTTCCGATTTGCCGAGCAAGCGTAAAACAACAGGGTCGGTGCTGTCGTTTTTGAGGCTGTTGACATTGTCTGAAGTGATACCGTACTCTTCGGCCTCGACCAATCCATATACAGTCCATTTCACAATCGCCAACCACTCATCATCTCCGCGTCGAACCATAGGGCCCAACGGTTCTTTAGATATAAGTTCAGGCAAGATGACATGGTCTTTTGGATTCTTTGCTTCTTTGGTACGAATTGACGCTAACCCAGAAGCATCCGTGGTGTAGGCCTTGCAGCGGCCCGAGAAATAAGCGGCATTTGCCGCATCGAATTTTTCGAATACCACGGGTTTGATGTCGAGTTTGTTGGCACGCGAAAAGTCGGTCAAATTCTTTTCTGTTGTGGTGCCTGCTTGGACACACACTGTTGCGCCCTTGAGTTGTTTCGCACTTTTGATATTTGCTTTAGCCGACACCATAAATCCTTGGCCGTCGTAATACGTCACTGCAGTTTGATGAAGCCCTAACGAAGCATCCCGTGTGAGGGTGAACGTGGTGTTACGAGACAACACATCCACCTCGCCAGACTGCAAAGCCGTAAAGCGTTGTTGTGCGGAGAGCGGGACATAGCGCACTTTGTCTGCACTTCCTAAAACAGCCGCTGCGACAGCGCGACACATATCGACATCGAGGCCACTCCATTTGCCTTGGCTGTCTGCTGCGCTAAAACCAGCGAGTCCTGTGTTGACGCCACACACCACTTGGTCGCGTTGTTTGACTGCGTCTAATGTTTTTCCAGCCCATGCTGGTAGGGCTAACGCCAGAACGGGTAAGCAGATAAGGGAGAGGATGTTTCGGGAAAAGGCTAGGGTTAGTGGCATAGAGTGCTCCAGTGTGGTTTTTTTGATGGTCTTAAACGTATTTCTTAAACCAATCCAATGCGCGCTTCCATCCGTCTTGCGCAGGACCTGCTTGGTAGGTAGGACGGTAGTCGGCATGGAAGGCATGGGGTGCATCGGGGTACACCACAAAGTTACTCTCTTTGGCTGCGGCATTGCCTTGCGCAGCAAGTTGCGTGAGTGCAGATTTCATGCGATCCACCGATGTCAATGGAATGCCTGTATCGGCTGCTCCGTACAAACCTAAGACGGGTGCTTTCAGGTTGGCCACCAGATCTAGCGGATGCTGTGGCGCAGCTGTAGTTTTTTGCCCTTCTAAACGCCCATACCAAGCCACAGCAGCTTTGAGCTTGGGTTGGTGCATGGCATAGAGCCATGAAATGCGTCCACCCCAACAAAAACCTGTCATAGCTAGGCGTTTTGAATTACCGCCATGCGCGTCAGCCCATACCAAACATGCGTCTAAGTCATTCATCACCTGTGCATCAGGCACCTTAGAGATGACCTCTGCTTGTAGCCTAGCCACCTCACCATAACTACTCGGGTCACCTTGACGGATGAATAACTCAGGTGCAATGGCTAAATAGCCTTCTTTGGCAAATCTGCACGCCACATCAGCAATGTATTCATGCACACCAAAAATTTCTGAAATCACAAACACCACGGGTAAATTAGTTTTGCCTTTGGGTGCCGCACGAAATGCTGGCATTTTGAAACCCTGCACATCTATCGTGACTTCTCCCGTCACAAGGCCATCGGTTGGCGTTTTGATAGCGGTTTGCGCAATCAAGGGCATGGCTGCTGCGCAGTAGCCAATGCCTAGAGCGGTTTGAAGCGCTAAGCGGCGGTTGGGAAGCTGTGCTTCGCTCTCTGATACGTTGAGTAATCCGAGAGTATCTTGGTAGAAGTTGTTTTGCATGTCAGAAATTGATAAATAAGAAAAGACTTGGCCAGTGTATTCAGAATAATTACTTACAGTCAATCAGTTAAGCTGTGAGCATGAATAAAAATTTATTGTTACTAAGCATCGCGCAAGGTCTATTTTTAACCAATAACGTTACTTTTATAGCGATCAATGGATTGGTGGGCTTGAGTTTGGCCCCTGTTCCTTGGATGGCAACCTTGCCTGTTATGGGTTATGTGGTGGGTGGTGCTTTGAGCACAGGAATAGTTGCCAGGTCACAACAGCGTTTTGGCCGAAAAGTATCTTTTTTATTAGGGCTACTGGTTGCACTGATATCCGCAGGAATTGGCGCTTGGGCAGTTCTGCATAGCTCTTTTCTTTTGTTGGTAGTGGCAACGGTGGTGGCAGGGTATTACAGCGCCAATGGCCAGTTGTACCGATTTGCTGCCGCTGAACTATGCGCCCCAGATTACCGAGAAAAAGCAGTCTCGTTGGTGATGGCTGGTGGGTTGATGGGTGCCATCATCGGCCCTAATTTGGCGATGCACACTAAAAATTGGTTGGGGCTTCCTTTTGCGGGTGCCTATGTGGCATTAGCGGGAATTGCATTGCTATCGATGGCGGTCATGTCTTACATTGAGTTCCCGCCTGTTGCGCCTAAGAAAGCCAGTGACCAAACGGGACGCCCTCTGAACGAAATCATGCGCCAACCCGTGTTTTTTATAGCGACTCTCTCGGCTGCTTTAGGCTACGGCGTGATGAATTTATTGATGGCCGCCACACCTCTGGCCATGCAAGTGTGTGGCATGTCATTTGAAGACACGGCTTGGGTGTTGCAGTGGCATGTCATCGGCATGTTTGCCCCTGGTTTTGTAACAGGCCATTTGATCAAGCGCTTTGGTGTGCTGACCATCATGGGCGTTGGAGTCTTGCTCAATATTGCGTGTATCAGCATTGCACTGTCTGGTGTGGATCTTCACCAGTTCTTACTAGCCTCGTTCTTGTTGGGCGTTGGTTGGAACTTCTTGTTTACTGGAAGTACCACGCTGTCCATGCAAGCCTACGCGCCACCAGAAAAAGACAAAGCACAAGCTGCGATTAATTTTTGTGTGTTTGCCACCATGGCGCTTACCTCGTTCGCATCTGGTGCTTTAGTGACAACACAAGGTTGGACTTGGTTGAATTGGGGTTCGCTGCCGCCTGTGGTGATTACAGCCTGCGGTTTGCTGTTTTTAAGGCTTCGGTTTAAGAAGATTTAACAAGGTTCCATAGTTCAGTGCGTGATGTACTGGAGGAGTAGTGTTAATTACTCGTGTAACTTGTAGTTAACAGTGAACTGAAACGACTTGGTGTTGTTGCTAGGCTCATAAATGGTGTATCGACTGCCGTTCGACACAAATGAGTAATTGTCTGATGCGCCAATTTGCCAATATTCAAAGTTAGAGCATAAGTCCAAGGCTTGGTAAGTTTTACAAATACCTGCTTTCCAACCAAAGCCATGGCGTTGTGTGTTTTGTAGGGGTCCTTGCGATGCATAGTTGCCCCCTACGTCAAATAAATTCGAAGTTTGTCTGCCGCTCAATAAATAGTAGCCTTGCACCGCCACGCGCCAGTTCTCGCCAAATGGCCGTTCAGCACCAAGGCTGGCAAATAGGTATTCGCTGGTGCGCCGATAGCCGCCATAGTTGGTGCTGGTGGTGCCACGCGCATCGTTATACAAATAGCGATAACCAACCCCAGGGCTTATTTGGTAGCCCTTTACCCATTCAGTATGCGGACTCTCCAGTTGTAACTGGTAGATGCTTGTAGGTTGGTTGGCCATAGTGCCAGAGCCTGTGTAGTCGACATAACCAAATGTGGCTTGCCCAGAGAGAGTCAATGGCCAATTTTTGATACGTAGGTTGTCTGGTGACCATTTGGCTTGTGCAATACCCAGCCAGCCATCGTTAGCTACGCCGAGAGAGGGTTCACGGTAGGCGTATTTAGAAAGACCAACACCTACTGTTGGCGGCTCTGCATATGCATTTGTCGCACAAGTGCTGATAGCGATGCAGGCAACACCATACGCATATTGAAAAAATGAAAGTTGGCGATTCATGGGGCTAAAGTTATTTGAACACCTAGATATAAGATGTTATTTTGACTTATCTCTTGCGCAATCCCAAGTACATCACTGTCGATACAACGACCAATGCGCCTGCCACTTGAATAGGCGCAATCGCTTGGTTTAACAACACCCAAGCCAACACCAAGGCAAATACAGGCTCGACATTCATGATGGCGGAATTTCCCACCACGCCTAAACGCGGCAATACAGTAAACATGATGGTAAATCCGGTGCCATAGAAAAGCGACAACATACACAAACCCAACCAGCCTTCTGGCGCATCAGGTAAGTGAAGCCCAGTTTGTGTGCCAATCACTAACCACGCCAAAACTGCTACACAGATCATCGTGCTTAAAGTACGTAAGCGGCCGTCCAAGTCTCCAATTTCGTGTTGCGTGAAAACCATAGCAATACCAAACAAGGCCGCAGCTGCTAACGCAAAAAATACGCCCTCACCGATCACTGCCCATTGACCTTGTGCACCCAAACCAGACGAGGCGCCTAAAACATCCAGCGCAAGCGCCAGTCCTATAAGCATGATGGGCATCACACGCAAGACGGCAGGCTCGGGTTGGTGTTTGTAGAGCAAGCGGGCCCAAAGTGCGATCCACAAGGGGTAGGTGTTAAAGCCCAATAAGGCTAGCGCAACTGGTAGGCGCGCTACTGCTGAATACAGGCAGTAACTTTGTATGGCAATTAAAAAACCAACACCCAATAAAGCGCGTGGGTGTTTAGCTGACAAAGTGAGCGAAACTTTGGCGCGCCATAAAACCAATCCCACCACAAACGCCGTCAATGAACTGCGAACGGCAATAGCCGTTGTGACATCTACGCCATGGGCAAAAGCAAACCGCGCCGCCACATGGTTAGCGCCCATCAGGAACGCTATCAGTAAAAGAGTGGCGAACGCGGCGAAAGAAAGGCGCAATATTTATTCTGCTTTGATATTGTTGTCAGTAATCAATTTCGAATATTTAGCTTTCTCAGCTGCTAAAAATACTTTGAATTCAGCAGGTGATGTTGCGTGCGGTTCAACTCCCAATCCAGCGAAACGGTCTTTGAGATCTGGGTTGGCCGCAATTTTGGCCAATGTGGTGTTGTAGTTGTCGATGATTGCTTGTGAAGTTCCTGCTGGCAAGAAAACACCCCACCAGTTCAAAGCCACGATACCTTCTAGTCCCGCTTCTGTGAATGTTGGAATGTCAGGAAATAGCGTGGAGCGCTTTTCACTGGTGATGGCAAGCGCGCGTAAGCGGCCCGATTTGATATGTTGACTGACAGGTAACGCATCAGAGACCATGATGTGCAGTTGTCCAGAAATTACATCGGTCACAGCCTGACCACCGCCTTTGTAGGGAACGCCGACCATCTTCACACCCGCTTGGCGAGAAATAAGTTCACCCGCAAGGTGCGACATGCTGCCGGGGCCGCTGGTGCCATAACTCACTTTATTTGGGTTGGCTTTAGCATCAGCAATCACGTCTTTGAGATTTTTGTAAGGAGAGTTGGCTGGGACTACTAAGATGTTGGCGCCGGTTGCTGTTAAGGCAACTGCTGCGAAATCTTTGTCCATGCTGTAGGGCAGTTTGGACAGTAATGGATTAACACCCGCTGGCCCGAGATTTCCGATCACAAATGTGTAGCCATCGTTGGGTTGACGCGCGGCAAATTCCATACCTATGGAACCAGCCGCACCAGGCTTGCTCTCCACGATGACAGGTTGTCCCCAAATCTCGCTCATTTTTTGACCCATGATGCGAGCCATTAAATCTGAACTTCCACCCGGCGGGTAGGTTACGACAAGTTTGACGGGCTTGTCTGGAAATTTAGTTCCCTGTGCTTGTGTGAAACCGTGCACAGTAAGAAGACCTAAAGCCAAGGTGACGATGAGGCTGCGGCGAAGTGATAGAAAAGCAGTGGTCATGGTTATCCTAAAAAAACAAACAATTTAAAACTCAATAAGCGCGATTGCACAAGGCCATATCTTGTATTATCAAACGATCAATTGCAACACGGTAAATACCCATGCTTAACCTGTCAACGCCTGGTGGCCGCAGCGACCAAACCCTTTCACACAATATGAAACTGCTAGCCCACCATGAGTTGGGTGGCTTTGGTGGAATGGGCGAGGGCATGTCGGTGCAGCAGACGGCGGATGGTCGACGCATACTGTGGATGGCGCATGAGTCAGCACCTAAAAACTTTACAGGTGTGGACGTGACCGATCCTAAAAACCCAAAGATGGTGGTCCAAACCGAATTGCCGCACGCCAAGATGCGATCGAACTCGCTCGACGTGGTTGGAGACATCATGGCTGTCGCCTACCAGACACAAACTGTAGGTCTTAAACCCGCTGGCGTTGATTTATTCGACATCTCGAAACCAGAAACACCAAGACTTATTTCACACTTTGATTGCTCAGGCCCTTATTCAAGAGGTGTGCATGCGGTGTGGTTTGTCGATGGCCACTATTTGCATATGTCATCGGGTTCTGGAGATTTTCAACCGCGCAATCCATTGGATGACCAGTTCTATCGCATTCTGGATGTGTCTAATCCTGCCAAGCCAGTTGAAGTGGGTCGATGGTGGTACCCCGGTACACGCGAAGGCGATGAGGCGCCACCACCAGAGCGTCTTACTCAAAAATTTGACACAGGTTTTCGCGCACACAACACCAATGTATTTCCTGATCGTCCGGATCGCGCGTATGTGGGTTATATCGATGGTGGTGCATTTGTTTTGGACATCGCCGACAAGAGCAATATCAAAGTGGTATCGCATTGGAACCACTCGCCACCTTTCAATGGATTCATCCACACCTTGCTACCACTCTTCGATCGCAACTTATGGATCGTCAGCGATGAGTGTGTGCAAGACAACGGGGCTGACTGGCCCAAATTGGTATGGGTGATCGATTCGCGTAACGAAAAAAATCCTGTGCCGATTGGTACTTTTCCTGCGCCTCCCTATGACGCATTTGCAAAGCGTGGTGGTCGCTTCGGTGCGCACAACTTGCATGAGAACCTGCCCATTCCCACATCGTTTTGTTCGGACACACTCATCATTGGTTCTTTCTTCAATGCAGGGGTGCGTGTGTACGACACGACAGACCCTTACCAAGTGCAAGAGGTGGCTTACTTTGTGCCAGGTGCGCCTAAACTTTCTCCTGCTGGCGCCATTCAACTAAACGATGTTTTTGTAGATGAGCGACGCATCGTCTACACCATGGACCGTTTCACAGGTGGTTTGTATATCTTGGAAATGAACGTCTAACCGTAAATGACTTTTCGTGACGCGTTGGCTGGAAAAATCCCGATCAGCCTGGTCACAGGTTTTTTAGGAAGTGGTAAGACCACGCTGATTGCGCGTTTGTTGCGCCATCCTGGGATGAACAGAGCCGCAGTCATCATCAACGAAGTCGGTGAAATAGGCATTGACCACGACTTGGTGGCTAACGTTACAGAGAACATGTCTTTGTTGGCCAATGGCTGTATTTGCTGTTCTGTGCGTACAGACTTACAAGACAGTTTGCGTGAGTTGTTCAACCAGCGCAGGGCAGGGCAAATTCCTGAATTTGACCGCGTCATTATTGAGACAACGGGTTTGGCTGACCCGGCCCCCGTCGTGCAGACATTGCTGAGCGATACCCTGATCAACCACCACTTTAGGTTGGATGGCTTGGTTACTTTGGTCGATGCATTTCACGGTTTGGATTTGATGCAACGCCAACCAGAAGCTATCAAACAAATTGCTATGGCGGATCGCATCTTCATAACCAAGATTGACTTGGCTACTGGTGAAGTTTTACAAACATTACGTGACGCACTCACTGCGCTCAATCCCCGTGCAGACCAAGTGGATGTGTTGAACGGCGATATTGATCCTGCTTTATTGACAGGGCTAGGTTTGCACAGCGCTGTTGAAAGTAGTGATGCGCTGCGTTTCTTGGGCGAAGACATCCAATCGCAAACTTCAAATACAAGTGCTGAAGGCCGCTATTTGGGTGCCACTCCATCGCGCCATGATGCAGCTATTCGAACTTTGTCTTTGCGGTTTGCCAAGCCTTTTGTATGGAGCGGATTTTCTGCGGCGTTGGAATTACTCACCACTTTGCGTGGCCCCGATATGTTGCGTGTCAAAGGCATCGTGAATGTAGAAGGTAAACCAGTGGTGGTGCAGGGGGTGCAGCATATTTTTAGCCCGCCGATTGAACTAGACCAATGGCCAAGTGCTGACCGTGATTCGCGCTTGGTTTTTATCACGCGCAATATCGAGTCTGACACGATTCGGAATTTAATGAGTGCGGTGACTTCGTTGTAATTGGTGCCTCCGACAGGAATCGAACCTGTATCTA
>Ga0209355_1001218_pt1 | contig 14776 bp, 5 predicted proteins | sample LauGreSBDMM110SN_3_FD_187563 | JGI IMG/M metagenome (GOLD analysis project Ga0209355, IMG submission 187563) | Freshwater lake microbial communities from Lake Michigan, USA - Sp13.BD.MM110.SN (SPAdes) (version 2) | ecosystem: Environmental > Aquatic > Freshwater > Lake | place: Lake Michigan, USA...
TACTGCCTTCATATGTATAATCAAATCCATCTAAAAATCCAGAATCACCACAACCACCTAACGCAACAAGCGCAAAAGGTCTGTTTAAAATTTTGCTAATACCTTCTTTAATTAGTGTTGTTTTACCAGTTCCAGGAGGTCCTTTAATAGCAATAGCACAACCAATAGCATTTGGATTTACTAACCATAGACCAATCATTTGCATAATTTGCATTTTAGCATCTTCTAATCCATAAGTAACACTATCTAATATTTTTTTTGAATTTTCCATAAATTCATGACATTGGTCAATACCATCGGCAAAACTGATTGGTAAGTTGTTATATTTATTAAATGGAATTTTTAAAAAGGCATCTACCCAAGATTTAATTTTATAGTATTCGCTATTTCCATAGTTTCCCATTGAACGCATTGTATTAATTTTTATCAAAGCACATGCCTTATATTGGTCTGGAATATCAAGGTCAACTAAATGGAGTAAATAAGGTTTGCTAATTTTAGTTAGTTCTGTAAGTTTTTCTAATTTAGCAATTGCTTCTAATTGTAAATTTTTAGATAAATATTTTTTGAAATATTCTGACTCTTTTTCTTCATGATTTAAAACATTGTCAAATTTTTTATAATTTTTACTTGATACTTTTTGTGGTGCCGGAACAATATCATCTTTATTGCCTATAGATTCATCTTCTTTTTTAACATTTTTATTCTTTTCACTTTTATTCATGTTTTCTTCATCTTCTTCATCATTATCCTCATCCTCATCCTCGTTATCATTGTCGTATTCAGTGTCATGATTATTATTAGTATAACACATAGTTGAAAATACTGAATTACTTAGCATTCGATCTGGGTTATTATTTTCATTATTATAAATATTGTTTTTACCTTTTTTTAAATTCAAAATAATATTAATATTTTTGTCAGATCCATTAAGATTATTAAACATTTGTTTAAATCCTTGTGCTAATAAACTTTTCTCATAGTTATTATCATCCCTGTCTTCACTGTCTTCACTGTCTTCACTGTCTTCATTGTCTTCATTGTCTAAATGATTATAATGATTTACTTTTTTCTTAGAAATTTTTCTAAGTTTTTTTATAATCTTATTAGTAAATAAATTGTTTGACTTGGAAGGATTATTTACAAAAGTATTATCAGACTTTTTAAGACGCTTATTTGAAAATTCTTTATTACCAATAGTTTTTTTAATTTCATCAATATATTTATTTTTACTATAATTGGATGGATATAACTCGCTCAAAAATTTGTAATAGTCACATTTATTTAATTTTTTAGCCTTTTTTTTCTTATTTGAAATTTTTTTATTAGAGTTAATAGAATCATTGAACCATGAACTACTATTGCTGTCTTTGGAACTAGAACTATTTGTATCATCAGTATCATCATCAGTATCATCATTAGTATCAGTATCATCGTTGTAAATGGTTGGGACAAGAGCTCCTGATTTAGTTCTAGTATTATATTTATGAGGCATAATAATTATAGTATTTATATATTATATAAATTATATTCAATTTTTAATTTTAAAGATTTATTATTTTAAAAGATTATTTTAAAAGATTTATTATTTTAAAAGATTATTTCTTTATAAAAGTAATTAAGCATTATAAAAGTAATTAAGCATTATAAAAGTAATTAAGCATTATAAAAGTAATTAAGCATTATAAAAGTAATTAAGCATTATAAAAGTAATTAAGCATTATAAAATTAAAAATTGAATAAATATTATTTAAATATTATTTAACTATTATAAAAGAATGACTGATTTTGAAAATAAGAAACCATCTAAAATCATCGGTATTCAATTTAGTATTTTAAGTCCTTATGAAATACAAAAAGGTTCAGTCGTAGAAATTACAAGTAGGGACACTCACATAAACAATAAACCAGTTCTGGGTGGATTATTTGACCCACGAATGGGAGTATTAGATCCCGGAATGATTTGCCCGACAGATGGACTGGATTATGTTCAAACGCCTGGTTATTTTGGACACATTAATTTATCTAGACCTGTTTATTATATTCAATATTTATCAACAATTATGAAAATATGTCGATGTGTATGTATTAAATGTAGCAAACTTCTAATTGATAAGGAAAAATATAATTACTTATTGAAATCAAATGCAGAACTACGATGGAACAAAGTGTTTTCACTGGCAAGTAAAAAACATCGTTGTGGCGAGGACTCACATAATGGTTGCGGTTGTTTACAACCCAAAATAAGAAAAGAAGGTTTAGCAACAATCATTGCTGAATGGAACGATAAAGAAGAAGAATTTAACAACTATGATTTTAAAAAAGAAGATACAAAAATGACTATGAAAATTATTCCTGAAATGATGTTAAAAATTTTCAAAAAAATATCGGACGAGGATGTTAATTTTATGGGTTTTAGTCCAATTTGGTCGCGTCCAGAATGGATGATTTGTCAAGTATTAGCAGTTCCTCCGCCACAAGTAAGACCTTCGATTAAACATGACGCACAACAGCGAAGCGAAGATGATTTAACACATATTATTATTAATATTATTAAAGCCAATAAAATGTTACAAGAAAAAATAGAGCAAAACTCGGCATCAAATGTAATAGACGATTGGACTACTGTTTTACAATATTATATTGCTACATTGGTAGATAATAAAATTCCAGGTGTTGCTGCCGTTGCTCAACGCTCTGGTCGTCCATTAAAAGCAATTAAAGAAAGGTTGAATGGTAAAAGTGGTCGTGTTAGAGGTAATTTAATGGGAAAACGTGTAGATTTTAGTGCTCGTTCTGTTATTACACCTGACCCAAATTTATCTATTAGTCAATTAGGTGTCCCGTTAAAAGTTGCCAAAAATTTAACAAAGCCAGTTGTTGTAACATCTAAAAATATTAATTATTTGCGTAAATTAATTTTAAATGGTCCAGACGAGCATCCAGGAGCAAAAATTTATGAGCGAAAAAACGGAGATTGTATTAGTTTACGTTATGTTGATCGTGAATCAATCAATTTAGAATTAGGTGATATTGTCCATCGTCATATGATAGATGGTGATGCAATCCTTTTCAATCGTCAACCAACTCTTCACAGGATGTCAATGATGTGTCATATTGTTAAAGTAATGTATAAAGGAGACACTTTTAGAATGAATGTTGCTGATACAAAACCATACAATGCTGATTTTGATGGCGATGAAATGAATTTACATATGCCACAAGACGACGAATCTGAAATCGAACTTAAGACTTTGGCTGCTGTAAAATATCAAATTATTAGTCCCGCAAATAATAAATCTATTGTCGGTATTTTTCAAGATTCATTATTAAGTAGTTATTTATTTACACGTGAAGCTATTAATTTTAACTCTCGCACATCAATGAATTTAATGGCGCATCTTAAAACTATTGATTTAAAAAAAATAAATTTCGACGAGCAGTCGCACAGTAGTTTTTCATTATTAAGTCAAATTATTCCCAATATTAGTTTAAAATATAAAACAAAGCAATATAGTGAAACCGAAGATTATAGCAAATCAAATAATGTTTTAGAAATTAATAAGGGCAATATTAAACGTGGTCATATTGAAAAAAGTATTTTAGGCGATACAACCCGTGGATTAATTCATAGGATTTATAATGATTATGATGTAGATGCTGCTTGCGATTTTATTAATAATTTACAAGACATTGTAACTGAATATATGAAAGTTCATGGATACAGTGTTGGAATTAGCGATCTTATTGCTGATAAGGAAACTAATGATAAAATTAATGAAACAATTAATAGGAAAAAAATAGAAGTTAAATCTTTAATAGACGAAACGCATTTGGGTATTTTTGATAATAAAACAGGACGCTCAAATTTAGAAGAATTTGAAACACGCATTAACAATATTTTAAATAAGGCGTCTTTTGAAGCCGGTAAATTAGGTCGTCAAAATTTAGATAGCACTAACCGGTTTGTTATTATGGTAAATGCTGGTTCTAAAGGTAGCGACTTAAATATATCACAAATGATTTCGTGCTTGGGACAACAAAACGTAGATGGAAAACGAATTCCTTATGGTTTTGAAGATAGAACATTACCACATTATACTAAATACGATGATTCTCCAAATGCGCGCGGATTTGTTGAAAACTCATTTATTGGTGGATTAAATCCGGATGAATTATTCTTTCACGCAATGGGTGGTCGTGTCGGTTTAATTGATACCGCTTGTAAGACAAGTCAAACGGGATATATTCAGCGACGATTGATTAAAGGATTAGAAGATTTAATGGTTCATTATGATATGACTGTTCGAAACAATAAAAATAAAATTATCCAATATAGTTATGGAGATGATAACTTTGACCCAGTAAGAGTTGAGTCACAACAGGTTCCTTTTGTCAATATGACTATTGAAGAGATTTATGGTCATTATCAGATGCCGAACGATTATTCTAAAGATTCGCTTTATGGAACATTATATACAAAGCAAGCCTATAGTAAATTTAAAAGGCAAAAAACCGAATTAGATAAAAAGTGTAAATATTATATTGATTTTATACTTAAAGCACGCGCTGAGGTAATCGCAAAAATATTTAATCGTCTTTATAAACCATCTGTAAATGTGCCAGTATCATTTACACATATTATTAATAATATTGCTGGTAATCAAGAAGAAAATGTAATCATAGATATTACACCATTAGAGGTATTTGAAATTATTGAGACTAATTTTGAAAAATTAAATTTATTAAACTATTGTAAGCCAAATGAACTATTTAAAGTATTATACTATTATTATTTAAGTCCAAAAGAATTATTGATGCACAAACGATTGACTCGTAAATCACTTGAGATTTTAATAACAATAATTAATAATGCGTATAAGAAAGCACTTGTAGCGCCAGGAGAAATGGTTGGTATGATTGCGGCACAAAGTATTGGCGAACCGACAACACAATTAACATTAAATACATTTCATTTTGCTGGTGTAGCTTCAAAATCTAATGTTACTCGTGGTGTTCCTCGTATTGAAGAAATATTATCACTAAGTGATAATCCAAAGAGTCTATCATGCACAATTTACTTAAATAAGTTGTCTTGTTATGACCAAAATAAAGCAAAAGAATATATTTCTAAAATTGAGAATACTAAATTAAGAACGCTTGTTGAGTCTATAGAGATTTGCTTTGACCCTGACGATTTAAATACATTAATGAGCGAAGATGTTGATTTAATGAAAGAATATAATGAATTTGAAAAATTATTAGATGATTGTAATTCTAGTTATGATAGTAGCAAAGACAAATCAAAATGGATTATTAGAATGTATATGAATAAAATAGAAATGTTAGATAAAAATATTTCAATGGACGACCTTCATTTTGCGTTAATGAATAGTTATAACAATTTGACTTGTATGTATACTGATTATAACTCGGAAAAATTAATTTTTAGAATTCGCATTAATAAAAATCTTCAATTATTAAAGAAAAAGAAGAATAAAAATGTTGTAGAGTCATTAGACCAAAGTGATGAAATATATTTATTAAGAAACTTACAAGAAGAATTACTAGATAATCTTATTTTACGTGGAGTAAAAAATATTGACAAAGTAACATTGCGCAAAATTAGTGATAACTTTGAGGAAAATGATACAAAATATATTAAGAAAGATTTATGGGTATTAGATACATTAGGCAGCAATTTATTAGATATTTTGGCCCTAGATTTTGTAGATAAAACACGAACTATTTCAAATCATATTATAGAAATTTATAATACATTTGGTATTGAGGCAGCGCGTCAAAGCATATTTGATGAATTTTCAGAAGTTATTGAGTTTGATAGTACATATATTAATTATCATCATTTAATTATGTTAGCCGATAGAATGACATGTAATGATAAAATGGTTTCAATTTTCCGCCATGGTATTAATAATGATGATATTGGAGCAATTGCTAAGGCGTCTTTTGAAGAAACACCTGAGATGTTTTTAAAAGCAGCCAAACATGGCGAATTAGACAACATGAAAGGTGTATCGGCAAACATTATGTGCGGGCAACAAGGATATTATGGAACTAATTGTTTTAAAGTATTAATTGATAATGAATTCTTAATGTCTATTAAACCACAAGCACCAACCGTAGAAGAAAATATTGGCAGCGACGAGCAATCATTGTTAAATCAAATAAGCAGCGAAACAAATAATGAGTGTAGCACAAATAGTTTGTTAATTGAATCGAGCGTGGCGTCTATTAAAAATATTAATAATGGAACAAGTAATGATTATGAATTAGATTTTTAAATAGTTGCTACCGCAAAATTAATTAATTAATATAATTATAATAATTAATTAATATAATTAATAATAATTAATTAATATAATTGTTAAAAAACATAACTTACATAATTGTATCAAATTTTTTCACACAATCCAGTTTTTTTATTTTTACGCGTTCCATTTGGACAACGTTTTGATTTTTTTGTTTTACTAGTTTCTTGTTGTTCTTGTTGTTGTTCTTGTTGTTCTTGTTGTTCTTGTTGTTCTTGTTGTTGTTGTTGTTGTTGTTGTTGTTGTTCTTGTTGTTCTTGTTGTTCTTGTTGTTGTTGTTCTTGTTCTTTTTGTAATTTTTGTTTTATTTTTTTTCCGTGTAAGCTATAATTATTTATGTAATTACCTAAAACATCTTCAAAATTTTCAACAGTATTTTGTAATTTACTTTGTAAGTCATCAGAAGTATATTGTAAATCTGTATCTATATTAAAAACAACAGATGAAGAATTAATAATTAACTTATAATTATGTATTTTTTTTCTATCATATAGACTACGATTTTTTATGAAAAAATAATCCTTATTTAATCTATTTAAATTAAATATAATATAATTTTCACTTGTAATAGTTTTATCAATAATAGTATTACATAATAATATTATAGGCAAATCATATTCTTTTGATAGTATATATATATCAACATATGTAACATAGTATTCATTACTTAGAATACATTCTTCAATGGTTAATGTTTTATTTATAACTTTTTCAAGAATCATTTTTTTATTATTTTTTAATAAAATATAACATAAGGACTCAAAATTACTATTATTTTGATATAAACTAATAAGTTTTTTTTTCAAGTCTTCAATAGTTAAATTAATATGCTGTTTTGAGTTATAATATTTTATAATTATTAAAATTAATTGAAAAGAACAAATATTATCCTCTAATGAATATTTTAATTGATGTATTGTAGTGTTAAAATTTTTCCTAATATCTTCTGTTATTATATTTTTATAAAAAACACAATAATGGTTTTTATCCATATAATTAGTCAATAGTTTTATGTTTTTGTCTAATTCTATTTCTTCAGTTTCTTGAGAAATTCCATCTTCGTCTTCATCTTCGTCTTCATCTTCGTCTTTATCTTTAGTTATATCTTTAGTTATATCTTTAGTTATATCTTTAGTTATATCTTTAGTTTCATCTTTAGTTATATCTTTCTCTGGTTTAGCATCATATTTTTTTAATTCATTTATTGTTTTAAATTGACCAGGTTCTTGCTGAAACAATTTGTTTTGTGTAATAATTTCTGTATCTAGTGTAGTCGGAATTTCTATTACCATTTTCTCTCCTTTTTCTTTTTTATAAGTTTTTAAATTTAAAAGTTTGTCCGTATTCATATACCCCAATGTATCAAACGTATCGAATGTGTCAAAAAAACCATTCTCTTTATTTGTAGAAGGTAGGTCTTTAAAAAAATCTTGCGTTAATGATGATTGAAATAATAATAGTTCATTACTTAAAATATTATATTCTAGCGAACCATAACTATGTACATGGTTGTTTTCAAAAATAAAATTTCTAAATTTATTATATCTAACAAATTCATCTGATAATCGAGTATAATATAATTCTTCGTTTTTTTCATTATTAATTAAATTTTTTTTCGGTATTATTAATGAACAAGTACTATTTACTTTTTTACAAATTATATTTGGACATTTCTCATCATCAAAACAAGAAGACATTTTAATATTAGTTAAAATAGGCAGCATGTTTTCTGAAAATATAATATAATTACTTCCTAAGGTATTCAATATGTCATAAATATTTGAAAGTTTATCTAAATATAACATTGAATTGTTATTTATTATTCGTAATAGTTCATTTTTCTTTTTATTATTTATGTCAATATTTAATATTTTTTTAAATGTATTTTTAAAATTATTATAAAATAATGTTTCTAATTTAATATTGGTTATTAAATCATTTCTAGTATTAGTTTTATTATACTTAGTTTGTATTTCTTTATCAACAAAAACATAATCTTTGTTTTCTATTTTTATTAACTCGTCCTCATTATTTTGCTCTGGATTACTTAATCTAACAAATTGATTACCCAAAGTAAGAATACCAACTACTGCGCCTTCTTCGAGGACTTTATATTCAGGCTTACATATAATTTTATATTCACTTAATTTGTATATTTTTTGTAATAATTCTTTAGTATTAATATAATCGTTGTACTCATTTGTACTAATTTCATCTATTAGTTTGTATGGAATTTCTTCATGAGTGCTGGATAATCCCGATGGATAACATGGAATAAATCCTTTTTCAGTAAACCCCATTTCATTTTCTTTAGTTATTGTTATACCAATAACTTTATTATTGTAATCAATAATTTGATTAATAATTTCGTATTTTAATTTTATTAGTATATTAATTATAGCGTCTAATGAAATGTTGGTTTTAAAATTATAAATTGAACTATTGTATTTTTTTGTATCTATTTTATGAATACAATTAATAGTTATTGCTTTTCTAATTTTATTTAAAATAAGTTTAAAATTTTTAAGACTACTATCTTCTTTATTATTGGCAAAAGGAAATATTTTTGTAAAATCATAATTATTTATTGTATTGTTTATTAAATAAATAGGTTCAAAATTATCATCTTTTTTAATTAATAATAAACATTTTTTCTTTATATCTAAAAATTCATCGCTGTAATTTTGTTTGGGGCATATAATTTTAATATTGTCTGTTATATCTTCAATTGTAATATCTAAAATAATTAAATTTAATCCATCTGGAAAAAGCAATGGATTCTTTTTACAAATAACATCCCATAAATAAGTATAATCAATTGTTAAATTACTTTCTAAATAGCGTAAAAAATTTTCAAAACCATTAATTATTTTTTTAAATAATATAATTTTATCAATATTTTCATAACTTGAACCTTCGCTGGGTGATTTTATAACTTTTTGATAAAAATTACTGGATTCATATTTACTAATACTTATTGTAGCAACAACTTCGTTAAAATTTTTAGAAATAAAAATATGTGGCAAATTACCATTATTATACTTTATAAACTTATCAATATTAATACTATTTTTAATAATGTTTTTCATTTCACCAATACTTATAGATTTTTTGTTTTTTAATATTAATGATTCATATAAATCGGCAATGCATCCTATAAATGATTGATTGCTACTATTTTCTACCCCATAACGCAATAAACATTTATGATTAGTTTTTAATAAGTTAGGTGTTTGCTTTGTTACACAGTCTAAATTATCAAATTGTAATAATTTTTGAATGCTTATTGGAAGAAACCCTAATTTGTTTTTTTCTAGTGGAAATTTGTCCGGTCCCTTAACGTAATTGAAATTTTCTTTCTTTTGTTCATCGTTTATTTTATAATCAGAATTTAAACATTTGCTGCGTCGTTGTTGTTGTTGCGGTTTATTCCATAATTTATTATTAAAGCAACAAGGTAAGCAAAAACCATTTCTATTATGTTTATCATCTAAAAAACCCGGTACATGATTTATATAATTTCCTTTTTCATCAATATGATGTTTTGTATCTGTAAATTCCATTATATTTCCATCATAAGTTCCATCTTTATTTTTTTTTGTAATAACTTTTCCATATTTGTCGCTTAGTACTTCTTCGTGTGATAAACTAATATTTTTTTCTAAATCCCAGTATCTAGGACATATATAGTGATAAGTGTTTCCTTCTTTTGTTCCGTACTTGAAACTTTCTGTATATGATTTTATTCCATCATTTTGTCTATCTTTTTCATCAATAATGTCTTTCTCTTCTTGTGTTAATATAACAGGTTGTTTTTTTATGTTTGCTTGACATAACCTGGAGTATTCGGTATAAAATTTATTTTTATCTGTACTAAATAGTGTTGGTTCTTTATTTATTAATCGTTTTAATATTGGATTACTTTTTTCTGAGAATTCTTTGAAACCTTCTTCGTCATCTTCTCCTTTTTTTGGATCATCTATTTTTTTTTCTTTTATAGTTTCTTCCTCTATATTCATTTTTTTGTCTAGCGATACAGAATCTCGAATGATTTCACTAATAGTTTCTGTTTTGTCTTCTATTTCTTTGTCTTCTATTTCTTTGTCTTCTATTTCTTTGTCTTCTTCTGCTTCTTCTTCTTCCTCTTCCTCTTTGTCTTCTTCTGCTTCTTCCTCTTCCTCTTTGTCTTCTTCTTCTTTGTCTTCTTCTTCGTAGTCGTCGTCTAATAATATATTTAATAAGTCATTATTCATTGAAGTTATTTCGCTTTCATCTTGAGCGTCATTTTCTAACAAATGAGCTATATTTTTAGTAATCTCTCTATTTTCTTCTGTGTCTGTTAGGTGTATTTTTTTTTCAACTTCTTCTTTTGGTAAAACTTTCTTACATATATTTTTAATAGTTTTTTCTAATGAAGTATCTGTTAGTTGATTAAATATAATTTTAATAATTGAATCAATATATACAATTATGTTTTTTAAATAATTAATAGCATCAATATTTTCTATAACAATCGAGAGATTGTGTGAAGTTGTTTTTTTAAATGTTGTTAAAAATCCAGGATTATTTTTAATAGTTAGTTTTTTATAATTAAATGAATTTTGAACAAGTTTCAAAGAGTTAATAACACTTATTAACTTTGAGCGCGATTCATCATATGATAATTTATAATTTTCTTCTAGTTTGTTTAATATTTCTGTTTCTGTAAATTTTTGTTTAATAAGTTCAATTATAAATGATTCTTCCGAATTCATTATACTAAAATTTGATACATGTTTATAACGCATTACTATTTCTTTAGCGTCATTTTTAATAACGTTGAATAAAAAACTCATACAATTAGTTATATTTTTTAAACTAAGTGTTCCTTTAATATTAATATTAGAAACATAGTTGATTGAGTTTATTTCGATATTTATATCCGTTAATTTGTCAAATACTTCAATAGTGTTATTAACAATTAAACTTTTGATAAAATTAATTAATGTATTCACATTATTAGCTATTAAAATATTTATATTTTCAATACTTATAATATTTTTAAAGTCTATTTTAACATTAATAATACCACTATCTTCTAATTCAATTAGAAATTCATTAACATTAGATACGAATAATTCATCATTAGAATTGACATAAAATGTTATAGTATGTGCTTTACCTAAGAATTTCGCATACTTTAATATTAATGTTCTACTAAGCATTGGTATTTTTTTTTTATTATTTGCTTTAGCACAATAAAGACGGTACAAATTTTCTAATTTTTTTCCTGGATTATATTTAATAAATGGATATAGTTCACTGCTATTAAATAATTTGAATATTGTTTCTAATGAAATATTCGAATTAATAGTGCTGTGAATATTTACATTAATATATTTGATTCCATTATTTTCATATTTTAAACCACTGGAGTTAGTCTGAATTGTTTGTAATAAAAATAAAAACTCATTTTTATTTTTAAAATGTTCGTCATTACATGATTCATTGGTTTTTTTAATTAACTCTGTTTTTTGTGTAATAAAATCTTTTATGTTAATAATATTTTTGGAATATAATGATTTAAAATATATTTTAATTAATAATTCATCATCGGTAATGTTATGCTCTAATTTAAAGAAATTGCTTGCCAAACATACATATATTGTATTTGACACATTGTATTCAAATAACATATTATAATTATTTAGTGTTATTAAATCACTTGATTGTTTTGTTAAACTCTTTTCGTAATTATAAGGATTAACAATAAAGTTTTCATAATACTTTATAAAACTTTGACCTATAGATTTATACTCATTTATGTTGGTAATTTTAATATTAGTAATATCCTCATAACTATATATTTCTTTAATTTCTAAACTGTTTAATATAGTATAACCTTGATATATATTTTTAAAGTAATTTATTAACATTTTACGTGTTAAATCTGTTTTATTATTATTTGTTAAATTATTAAACAAATCAAGTTTATTTAATATTGACGGCGCTAGTCCATACATATATATTTCTTCAAAACAAATCTTTTCATCTTCATTAACAGTGTCATTTATAGTCTTAATAAATTTTAATTTTATTGTTTCTATAGTGTCATCACTATTTATAACATTATCAACAAAAATAAGTTTACTGCTAAAAGTATTTATATATAGTAAATCATTTTCATTAAAATCAACGCCATTACTAAAATATTTTTCATATATACTACTTTTTAAGAAAACAGAAGGTTCGCTATAATTAGCGTTTAATTCTTGAATACTAGGCAATGTTAATTGACTTGTTAAGTATTTATTTTTAATAAATAAATATACTTTATTAAACTGGTTATTATTATTAATATAAAATTTAAATATATTTGACATTTATATAAATAATAGACTATAATTTTATATAAATATGATTGTAAATATTATTGTTGCCTATTGTAAAAATAATGGAATCGGCAAAGACAATACATTATTATGGGATATTAAAGAAGATATGGCAAAATTTAAAAGACTAACAACTGGAAACAAGAATAATGCTATTATTATGGGGCGAAAAACTTATGAGAGTTTAAATAATATTAATGGATTAGCCAATAGAGATAATTTGATTTTGTCTAAATCTCTCAATATTGATAAAACTAATAATAAAAATATTGTTAAAACATTCGATACTTTGTCAAAACTAGAATTTTTTGTAAAGTCGAAAAAGTATGATGAAGTATGGGTCATTGGTGGAGAGCAAATATACAAGTTGTTTTTAACTAATTTAATTAATAAAAACACAATTTTCAAGATTAATGAAATAATAATAACTTATATAGAAAAAGAGTTTATTTGCACTAGTTATTTTCCTAAGTTAGAAGACTATACAAAAAATTACAATCTATATTTTTATAGTAAAAATATAATAAAAACTAAAGACACAAATATTAATTATAATATTTATGATATTATTTATAAATTTTTATAAATAATTGCGGAAAAACTAGTAATAGTAATCTATCTATTTGACATCATAATATGGATTGTCGCTTATAGTCATACCGCAATAACGCGCTGGTTCTTTTTTATAATCAATAGGATTATAAATATTTATTTCTTTTGCTTCTGTAATCATAAATTTAAAATTATTCCAAAATTCATCATTATGACCAATTGACTTCGTAGCAATATGACTAACTTCATGTAATGCTACATACATTAATGTATTTATATCAATTAAACGTCCTTTGCTGTTTTTTTCAGTATCTAAACAAAATGCCAGTTTTTCACCCTTATTTTCACTGTAGGCTGTATATTCGCTTGTGGGTAAAGTTTCATATATTTTCTTTGGATTATACCCGGCTACAAGTCTTTTAACATTTTCTTTGTCTGGATATTTTTTTGCCAAATGATTTACTAATTTATTTAGATTATTATTTACATGGGCTAACCTATCAGCTGCCAATTCTAATTTATTTCTATCGCGAACGCAATATTTATTACCATTAACATCAGATATAATACATCTTAAATTATAAGTATCGCTATCAAAATATAATTTACAAGCAATTATTACAACAAATATTACTAAAACAATATTAAATATGTTATTAGTAAACATTGTACTCATTAATATTAATATTAAATTTTATAATAAAATTTACGAAATTTAATAAAACTATCACGTTTTTACGAATCTGGTCTAAGAACCTATTTCTAATGTTTTTCTAAATTGATCGGCTTCAATTGTAGAAATATTCCAAGGGCAATTAGTATTGGTTCTTGGGTTTGGAGGTTCAGATCTTAATTGTAGATTGGGGTTTCTTAAACTTGAACCTTGTGTATTAATTCCGGTTAGTTGAGTAGGATTTAATAAATTTATATTTCTTAAATCAGCATTTCCAACAGGATTTAAGTTAGCCCAAGAATTATTCATATCGCTTGGTAATAAGTCAGACGGATTAGAGACAGGTCTATTCAACATACCGCTACCAGACGAAACAGCAATGCCTGGAGTAGTTGTATTTTGTCCTCCATTAAACATTTGCTGACTTGCTTCGTTTGGAACACTACCATTCATAACATCTGAAAATCCTAAACTGGATGGTCCTTGTGTCATTGGTGATTGGAACATATTTTTTTCTTCAGAATATTTATATAAAGCTAAACCAGCCACAACTAAAGCAATAGTTCCTAGAACGTACTCTATTCTAACCCCTTTTGTAAACTTCTTCATAACTGTCATTTTATATAAAATAAACAATAAAAAATTTTCAATAATATTTAATTAATTAAATATTTAATTACTATTAAATATTTATTTTTTATAATATTTATTTTTTATAATATTTATTTTTTATAATATTTTTTTATAATATTTATTTTTTTATAATATTTATTTTTTTATAATATTTTTTTATAATATTTTTTTTTTATAATATTTATTTTTTATAATATTTATTTTTTATAATATTA
>Ga0209355_1001219_pt1 | contig 14759 bp, 8 predicted proteins | sample LauGreSBDMM110SN_3_FD_187563 | JGI IMG/M metagenome (GOLD analysis project Ga0209355, IMG submission 187563) | Freshwater lake microbial communities from Lake Michigan, USA - Sp13.BD.MM110.SN (SPAdes) (version 2) | ecosystem: Environmental > Aquatic > Freshwater > Lake | place: Lake Michigan, USA...
TCTTGCGCGTGAAAGACGTTGCCAAGGTCGAGCTTTTCGGCGTTCAAGATGAAAAAGTATTCATCGAAATTTCTCAAAAGAAACTGGCTGCGATGGGCATTGACATGGGGTCTGTCATTGCGCAGTTGGGTCAGCAAAATGCCATTGAATCAGCCGGCACTTTGAATCTGCCGAATGATGCCATTCAACTTCGAGTGAATGGGCAATTCAATGACTTAGAGTCTCTCAGGCAAATGCCAATTCGCGGTATGTCAGGGCAGCAAATGAGGTTGGGTGATTTGGGCGCCATCAAGCGCGATTACATCGACCCACCCCAAGTCAAAGTGCGACACAACGGTGAGCAAGTCATTGGTGTGGGTGTGTCCATGGCCAAGGGCGGCGACATCATTGAACTGGGTAAAGCGCTCAAAGTCAGTATTGCGAGCGTTGAAAAGTCACTGCCCGTTGGTGTGAAGTTGGTGCAAGTCCAAGATCAACCTCAAGCCGTCTCAACTTCGGTCAATGAGTTTTTGAAAACTTTGATAGAAGCGGTTGCCATTGTGCTGGCCGTCAGTTTCTTGGCGCTTGGTTTGCACAAGCGCCAAGGTACACATCCTTTATGGAACCGGTGGACCTTGGACATTCGACCTGGTTTGGTGGTGGGCATTACCATTCCGCTGGTGTTGGCAGTCACTTTTTTAGCCATGGATTATTTCGACATTGGGCTGCATAAAATTTCATTGGGCTCACTCATCATTGCGCTGGGATTGTTGGTTGACGATGCCATCATTGCCGTCGAAATGATGGTCCGAAAAATGGAGGAGGGCTATGACAAAGTACGTGCCGCCACCTTCGCCTACGAGCTCACAGCCATGCCCATGCTCACGGGTACCCTCATTACGGCGGCTGGCTTTTTGCCCATTGGTTTGGCCAAATCCTTGACGGGTGAATACACCTTCGCTATTTTTGCCGTTACCGTGATTGCGCTCCTAATCAGTTGGGTCGCCTCTGTTTACTTTGTGCCCTATTTGGGTACTTTGCTTTTGAAAGTACCGCCCCATGTCGGAGGCTCTGAGGAGGCGGTCGTTCATGAAATGTTTGATACGCCGTTTTATCAAGTTTTTCGCCGTGCGGTCACTTGGTGCGTGATCCATAAATGGAAAACCATTGCCATCACATTGGGCTTGTTTGTGATGGGCATTGTGGGCATGGGCAAAGTCCAGCAACAATTTTTTCCTGACTCCAGTCGACCCGAAATCATGGTGGAAGTGTGGTTGCCTGAAGGCGCCAGTTTTGTTGCCAGCGAGGAAGTGGCTAAGCGCGTTGAAAAGAGATTGATGGCTGAGCAGGGCGTGAACTCGGTGAGTACTTGGGTGGGCTCAGGCGTACCGCGCTTTTACTTGCCACTTGATCAAATATTTCCACAGTCCAATGTTTCCCAGTTGATTGTGGTGTCCAAAGATTTGAAAGTTAGAGAATCGCTGCGAGTTAAATTGCCAGCCATCTTGGCATCAGAATTTCCAGAAGTTCGCGGGCGCGTCAAACTATTGCCCAACGGCCCACCTGTTCCATACCCTGTGCAGTTTCGGGTGGTTGGCGCCGATCCATTAGCGCTGCGCTTGAAAGCGGATGAAGTGAAGGCCGTCATGCGGACCAATCCCAACACCCGCGGTGTCAATGACAACTGGAATGAATCGGTGAAAGTCATTCGCTTGGAAGTCGATCAAGCCAAAGCGCGCGCTTTGGGTGTCACCAGCCAATCTATTGCGCAAGCTTCTCGGACCATCGCTTCTGGATCGACCATTGGTCAATACCGCGATGGCGACAGGCTCATTGACATTGTGATCAGGCAACCCCAGTCTGAACGCGATGCCATTACCGATTTGGCGGGCGCCTACGTGCCAACCGCTTCTGGCAAATCGATTCCTCTTTTGCAAATTGCCAAACCCGTTTTCAATTGGGAGCCTGGCGTCATGTGGCGTGAAGGACGCACCTATGCGATCACTGTCAATGCCGATGTGATTGAGGGTATTCAAGGCGCCACAGTGACGCAGCAGTTGTTGCCTGATTTGAAAAAACTAGAAGCCAAATGGCAGGAAACAGATGCCGGCGAGTACCGCATCGAAGTAGCGGGTGCCGTGGAGGAAAGTTCTAAAGGTTCCGCCTCGATTGCAGCTGGGATGCCGCTTATGTTGTTTGTCACCTTCACCCTTTTGATGCTCCAACTCCAAAGCTTCAGCCGTGCCATGCTGGTGTTCCTCACAGGACCACTGGGTTTGGCCGGCGTAGCGGGGGCCTTGTTGGTTCTCGATCGACCTTTTGGCTTCGTGGCTTTACTGGGGGTCATTGCGCTCATGGGCATGATTCAGCGCAATTCGGTCATCCTGATCGATCAAATTGAGCAGGACAGAGCGGCGGGCGTTCCCGCTTGGGAGGCCATTGTGGAGTCAGCCGTGAGGCGATTGCGACCTATTGTGCTCACGGCTGCGGCCGCCGTGTTGGCCATGATTCCTCTTTCCCGAAGTGTGTTTTGGGGCCCAATGGCCGTGGCCATCATGGGCGGATTGATTGTGGCGACTGCACTCACGTTGTTGGCTTTGCCGGCCATGTATGCCGCATGGTTCAAGGTAGCACCGCCCCCTAAATCGGTCTAAACCTGCTGATCTAAAGGGCGACTTCGGGTCAGAAGTCACCCGTTCCATGGTTAAAATAGAAGGTTGACCGATTCAACCCATATGGATGGGACCCGCGCGGGTGGCGAAATTGGTAGACGCACCAGGTTTAGGTCCTGACGGTAGCAATACTGTGCGGGTTCGAGTCCCGCCCCGCGCACCACTTACTTACAAGAGAAGACCATGGCAGTTACTGTTGAAACATTGGAAAAATTGGAACGCAAAATCAGCTTGTCACTGCCCGTGACTGTCATCCAATCTGAAGTCAATGCCCGTTTAAAGAAAATGGCCCGCACCGTCAAGATGGACGGTTTCCGTCCAGGCAAAGTGCCCATGAATGTGGTTGCGCAGCGCTACGGTTATTCTGTTCAGTACGAGGTCATGAACGACAAAGTTGGAGAGGCATTTGCTGTTGCCGCCAATGAAGCCAAGGTGCGAGTTGCTGGCCAACCCCGAATTTCTGAAAAAGATGGTGCACCCGAAGGTGAATTGGCATTTGATGCCATCTTCGAGGTCTATCCTGAAGTTAAATTGGGTGACTTGACTGCTGCAACAGTTGAAAAACTAAGCACGGAAGTCACCGACGAAGCAATTGACAAAACCGTTGACATTTTGCGCAAGCAGCGGCGCACCTTTTCGCAGCGTGCTGCTGCTGATGCCGCTATCGATGGCGACCGCGTCACGGTTGACTTTGAAGGCAAGATCGACGGCGAAGTTTTCTCTGGCGGCAAAGCTGCAGACTTCCAATTCTTGGTTGGCGAAGGCCAAATGCTAAAAGAGTTTGAAGAAGCAGTGCGCGGTATGAAGAATGGCGAAAGCAAAACTTTCCAATTGGCATTCCCTGCCGACTACCATGGCCAAGACGTGGCAGGCAAAACAGCCGACTTCATGGTCACTGTGAAGAAAATTGAAGCCGCCCACTTGCCTGAAGTCAACGAAGCCTTGGCCAAGTCATTGGGCATTGCCGACGCATCGGTTGAAGGCTTGCGCGCAGACATTCGCAAGAACCTCGAACGCGAAGTCAAATTCCGTTTGCAAGGCCGCAACAAGCAAGCTGCCATGAATGCCTTGGTTGAAAAAGCCGAACTCGATTTGCCCAATTCTGTGGTGCAAAACGAAGTGGAACGCTTGAAAGAGGGCGCCCGTGCCGATCTCAAACAGCGCGGTATTAAAGACGCCGACAAGGCACCTATCCCCGACGAAATTTTCCGTCCTCAAGCCGAGAGTCGTGTGCGTTTGGGCTTGGTGGTCGCTGAGTTGGTCAAGGCCAATACTTTGAATGCCACTGAAGCGCAAATCAAAGCCCACATCGAAGAACTGGCTTCTAGCTACGAGCGTCCTGAAGATGTGATGCGTTGGTACTATGGTGACAACCAGCGCATGGCTGAAGTTGAAGCTGTGGTCATTGAGACCAATGTTTCCGACTTCATCATGTCCAAGGCCAAAGTGACTGAAAAGACCATCTCCTTTGACGAGTTGATGGGCCAACAAGCTTAAGCCGCCTGCAAAATTTTATCGTTTTCACAAACATCAGTTTGGAATCAAAATGAATTCACACGACATTCAAGCCTTGGGCAATGTGCCCATGGTCATCGAAACGTCAGGTCGCGGCGAACGCGCCTATGACATTTACTCCCGCTTGCTCAAAGAACGCGTGATCTTCTTGGTGGGTGAAGTCAATGACTACACGGCCAATTCTGTGGTCGCCCAATTGTTGTTTTTGGAAAGCGAAAATCCTGAAAAGGACATTTCCTTTTACATCAACTCTCCTGGTGGCTCGGTCAGCGCTGGCATGGCCATCTATGACACCATGAACTTCATCAAGCCCGATGTGTCTACGCTTTGCACCGGCATGGCAGCCAGCATGGGCGCGTTCTTGTTGTCCGCCGGCACCAAGGGCAAACGCTTTTCTCTGCCCAATTCCAAGGTCATGATTCACCAGCCTTTGGGCGGCACCCGCGGTCAGGCTACTGAAATTGAGATTCACGCCCGTGAAATCCTCAAAACTCGCGAGCAACTCAACAGAATCTTGGCCGAAAACACCGGACAAGCCTTGGAAAAGATCCAATTGGACACCGAGCGTGACTACTATTTGTCGGCTGAAGAATCCAAAGAATACGGTCTAATTGACCAAGTTATCTCAAAACGTCCCTGAGACGCAACAAACCGAGGCTGAAATTAACTTTTCTGCCCTGTTTTTTGAAGACGGCGCCCCCTTTATTGGAGAGCGCCGTTTTTCTTTCGTTATCATAGGGAAAACAGAATCACAAGGCGTCGTTTATGGCCGATAAAAAAGGCTCAGTTACTGAAAAGAATTTGTATTGCTCCTTTTGTGGCAAAAGCCAGCACGAGGTTAAAAAGCTCATCGCCGGGCCTTCCGTCTTCATTTGCGATGAGTGCATCGACTTGTGCAACGACATCATTCGCGATGAATTGCCCGCGACCGAAATTGCCAAAGATGCTAAATCTGGCCTACCTACACCGCTCGACATCAAGACCAACTTAGACAACTACGTCATCGGTCAAGAAAAAGCCAAGCGCACTTTGGCTGTTGCGGTTTACAACCACTACAAGCGTTTGCGCCACAAAGAAGGCGCTAAAAAAGAAGATGTCGAATTGGCCAAGAGCAACATTTTGCTCATCGGGCCCACGGGCTCTGGCAAAACATTGTTGGCCCAAACTCTGGCGCGCATGCTCGATGTGCCTTTCGTCATGGCAGATGCCACCACCCTCACTGAAGCCGGTTATGTGGGTGAAGACGTTGAGAACATTGTTTCCAAATTGTTGCAAAGCTGTAATTACGACGTTGAACGTGCTCAGCGAGGCATTGTTTACATTGACGAGATCGACAAGATCACCCGCAAGTCTGACAACCCTTCCATCACGCGCGACGTGTCGGGCGAGGGCGTCCAGCAGGCCTTGCTGAAGCTTATTGAAGGCACCATGGCCAGCGTGCCACCGCAAGGCGGGCGCAAGCACCCTAATCAAGACTTTTTACAAATTGACACCACCAATATTTTGTTCATTTGCGGTGGCGCATTTTCAGGCTTGGAAAAAGTCATTGAAAACCGCACGGAAGCTTCCGGCATTGGTTTTGGTGCCGTGGTCAAGAGCAAGAAGCAGCGCTCACTCACCCAAGTGTTTACCGAAGTTGAGCCAGAAGATTTGATCAAGTTCGGCCTCATTCCTGAACTGGTAGGCCGTATGCCTGTGGTGGCCACATTGGCCGAACTCACAGAAGAAGCCTTGGTACAGATCTTGACAGAGCCCAAGAATGCCTTGGTCAAACAATTTGGCCAGTTGCTCAACATGGAAGGTGTCGACCTCGAAATCAGACCTGAGGCCTTGCATGCCATCGCTAAGAAAGCACTGGCTCGCAAAACAGGCGCGCGCGGTTTGCGTTCTATTTTGGAGCAGGCACTCATTGACACCATGTTTGACTTGCCCAATTCAAGCAATGTCGAAAAAGTGGTGGTCGATGCGTCCACCATTGAAGACAACCACACACCCTTGCTTGTTTACCGTGAGTCGGCCAAGCAAGCTTGAGCTTTTCCAGCCCTCCCCCTGTACTCGATGAAAAACCCTACTCACTCAAGGCTTGAAATCGGAAAAACAGGGGCCATTTATCCCCCAAACACAAGGGAATCGCATGTCTGGACACACACCACTGCCCGCTGAATTAATTGACCTGCCGATGTTGCCACTGCGCGATGTCGTGGTCTTTCCGCACATGGTCATCCCCCTCTTTGTGGGTCGCCCCAAAAGCATCAAAGCGCTAGAAAGTGCCATGCTCACCGATCGCCGCATCATGTTGGTAGCCCAAAAAACAGCTGCCAAAGATGAGCCAGAAGCCACCGACATGTTCGAAGTCGGTTGCATCTCTACCATTTTGCAAATGCTCAAACTGCCCGATGGCACCGTCAAGGTGTTGGTTGAAGGTCAGCAGCGCGCCAAAGTCAAAATAATTGTCGACGGCGAAGTCCATTTTGTCGCCAGCGTGTTGCCGGTTGAGGTGGCTGCTGAAAAGGCCGAGCAAAGCAGTGAAATTGAAGCCCTGCGCCGCGCGGTCATGCAGCAGTTTGACCAGTACGTCAAACTGAACAAAAAAATTCCGCCTGAAATCCTCACATCCATTTCCAGCATTGATGAGCCAGGACGCTTGGCTGACACCATTGCAGCGCATTTGCCTTTGAAATTAGAAAACAAACAAGTGGTTTTGGACTTGGCCAGCATTCGCGACCGTCTAGAAAACCTCTTCACACAACTTGAGCGTGAAGTCGATATCTTGAATGTTGATAAAAAAATCCGTGGCCGCGTCAAGCGCCAGATGGAAAAAAATCAACGCGATTTCTATTTGAACGAGCAAGTCAAGGCCATTCAAAAAGAGCTTGGTGAAGGCGAAGAGGGCGCCGACATCGAAGAGATCGAAAAGAAAATCAAAGCCGCCAAAATGCCGGCAGAGGCGCGCAAAAAAGCTGATGCCGAGTTGAAGAAACTCAAGCTCATGTCTCCCATGTCAGCTGAAGCCTCTGTGGTGCGCAACTACATTGAAGTGCTAACGGCATTGCCGTGGAGCAAGAAGACCAAAATCAAACACGACTTGGGCAACGCCGAAGTGGTGTTGAACGAAGACCACTACGGTCTCGAAAAAGTCAAAGACCGCATCATGGAATACCTCGCTGTTCAACAGCGCGTAGACAAGGTGAAAGCGCCCATTCTTTGTTTGGTCGGCCCTCCAGGTGTGGGTAAAACATCATTGGGTCAATCTATTGCCAAAGCCACTGGACGCAAATATGTTCGCATGGCTTTGGGCGGCATGCGCGACGAAGCTGAAATTCGGGGACACCGCCGAACCTACATTGGCGCTATGCCTGGCAAAGTGTTGCAAAGCTTGAGCAAGGTGGGTACGCGTAATCCATTGTTCTTGTTGGACGAAATTGACAAGTTGGGCACCGACTTCCGAGGCGATCCTTCAAGCGCTTTGTTAGAGGTCTTAGACCCTGAACAAAATCACACCTTTGGCGATCACTATGTGGAAGTGGATTTTGATTTAAGCGACGTTATGTTCGTGGCCACTTCAAACTCCATGAACATTCCTTCTGCCTTGTTAGATCGCATGGAAGTGATTCGCTTGTCGGGGTATACCGAAGACGAAAAAACCAGCATTGCCATTAAGTATTTGCTACCTAAGCAGTTGAAAAACAACGGCGTGAAAATCGAAGAACTCAACATCAGCGATGCCGCTGTGCGAGATATTGTTCGCTACTACACGCGTGAGGCTGGCGTGCGTTCACTTGAACGTGAGTTGTCTAAGATTTGCCGCAAAGTCGTAAAGAGTTTGTTGCTCAAACAAATGACGGCGCCAGTGCTGGTGACGCCCGACAACTTGAATGATTTCTTGGGTGTGCAGAAATACACATACGGTCGTGCGGAAGCTGCCAATCAAGTTGGCCAAGTGGTTGGGTTGGCATGGACCGAAGTAGGTGGCGATTTGCTCACCATCGAGGCTGCGCTCATGCCGGGCAAAGGTGTCATTACCCGCACAGGCTCTCTGGGCGATGTGATGAAAGAATCAGTGGAAGCAGCGCGCACCGTGGTGCGCAGCCGTGCCCGTATGCTAGGCATCAAAGACGATGTGTTTGAGAAGAAAGACCTGCACATTCACGTACCCGATGGTGCCACGCCTAAAGACGGCCCCAGCGCTGGCGCAGCCATGACCACCGCCATGGTTTCTGCCATGACGGGTATCCCTGTGCGTGCCGATGTGGCCATGACGGGCGAGATTACTTTGCGCGGTGAAGTCACGGCCATTGGCGGTTTGAAAGAAAAACTGTTGGCTGCTTTGCGCGGTGGCATTAAGACCGTTTTAATTCCTGAAGACAATGTCAAAGACCTGCAAGACATTCCTGAAAATGTTAAAAATGGCCTGGAAATTGTGCCCGTGAAATGGCTTGATAAAGTCCTTGAAGTGGCTTTAGAAAAGATGCCCCAACCCTTACCCGATGAAGAGCCCATTGCCGTAGAAGCACCAGTCGCCACAGACGTAAAAGCAGCTACAAAAGCTGGGGCTGTTAAGCATTGATAGAATTTTTAAGAGGCATTTAAATTTCCCAGAAATTACGTTACAATTCATAGATAGCATGTAACTTGGCATAGAATTCTAAGTTGATTGCAAATGCGGGATTAGCTCAGTTGGTAGAGCGATACCTTGCCAAGGTATAGGTCGAGAGTTCGAGCCTCTTATCCCGCTCCAAACATTGATAGATGACCCAACATCTTTCTGCAAATTAGGGAAGCAACAGCTTCCCTTTTTTGTCACCAAAAATGGCGCGGTAGCAAAGCGGTTATGCACCGGATTGCAAATCCGTGTAGGTCGGTTCGACTCCGGCCCGCGCCTCCAATATTTTTCTTTTGAAATCAACAATTTAGTCCCGTAAGGGGCTTTTTGTTGTGCGTAATTTGGATCTTGTCCAAAGCTCTGTTGGACAGAAATTGGACTGTTAAGAATACCAGTTCTTGAAATTGGCAGCAACCACTTAGCTTAGCGAAGCCGCGCTACACCCGCATACTAGGTAATTTTGGCAATCCAGATACCCCACCGTACCCCCACCCAAGCATTTCAAGGGCGCCCCCTCCAGACAGGTTAATCACTGTTACGTAGCCGCAATATAAAAATCCAAGAAAGTTTGTCAAAAGTTAGGGCACTTGATCCTCTTGTCCGAACAGAAAAAGCTGTCGTGGAAACTTCATACAGATGGGTCTTCAACTAAGCGGTGTTCACGTGTGGGCAGCGACAGAAAGCCAAGAACTAGCGACACCAACAAGGTGATGCCACCGAGCATGATCATTGTTGTCGAGAAGCTCACCGTTCGCAGCAGTATGCCCTGGCTCAAGTTGCCAAAACCACTTGCACTCCAAAGTATCACAGACTTTAGGCCCCAGTAACCTCCCCCGATGATAAGCAGTATCCCTACACCTCCGCCAATCTCCAGCACAGGCGAAGTGCGCAGTGTATTCAGCAGAGTGTGTTCCTGCAGCAATCCTTCGCGCATGCCTAATGTGCGAATAACAACACCCATTGAAGTGGAAAGAAAACCAAGCAGCAAACCCGCCTGTAAGTAAAATAGAGTGTGGACATCGAAAGTGACATTGCCCACATGCACGGGCCCGAAAAGTAGTGCGGTGTAAGCCGTCAAGCTAAATAAGAATACCAGTGTGCCAGGAATAAAAAAAAGCCAGCGAGGGCTAAACAGCAACATAAATCGTAAGTGCCGCCATCCGTCACGCCATGGGCGCAGGTGAGGAGGGCGATTGCGCCCGTCCTTTGATAGCGAGGTCGGCACTTCAGTGATTTGCATACCAAAAAGTTTGGCTTTGATCACCATTTCTGATGCGAATTCCATACCGGTCGTGCGTAAATCCATGCGATGAAAGGCGTCGCGTCGGAAGCCACGTAGCCCGCAATGAAAATCATTGACAGGGCACGAGAATAGTTTACGACCTACCCAAGTTAATACTGGGTTCCCTATATAACGGTTTTTCCATGGCATTGCATCCTTAGCAATACCGCCCAAAAAGCGATTGCCCATGACAAGATCATAGCCCTCATCAAGTTTGCTGATAAAGGCGTCAAGTTGACTAAAGTCGTATGAGTTGTCCGAATCACCCATGATGATGAATTCACCCTTTGCAGCAACGCTTCCGTGAAACAGTGCTGAACCATAACCTTTTTGTTTGACCAGTAGCACGCGGGCACCCAGAGAAGTTGCAATATCTTGAGACCCGTCTAAGCTGCCGTTATCAGAAATCAGAATTTCACTTTCAACACCTGATCGTGCAATCCACAAATTGGCTTTGTTGATGCATAGTGCTAAAGTTTCGGCTTCATTAAGACACGGCATCAGGATGGTAAGTTTCATTGGAACCTCAAGATTCATGTTTGTTAGGCGAAGTTACCCTTTTTTGTCGCAAGGGTCTGCTTTCCTAATGGGACCCAAAGCGATATCGATAAAATTGATGCAGCGCACACAAGGGGTAATATCGGCGACAGGTAAAAGTAATTAACTGCAGGGAACGAACTTACTTCAATTAACACGACCAGTGCGATACGGACTAGACAGTGTAGCCACAACATGGCGGCCACCCACAGTAACGGAGAAGGTGGACGTCTTCTTGTAAGGGATAGTCCCAAAACAGATACAAAGCTGGCGATTCCAAAGATGGACAGTGTGGGAGAGATCCAGTGATAAACATCTGCCAGTTTTTGTTTCCAACGTAAGGACTTGGCGAAAGGATCTACTGCTGCTGTTTTTATATCCAGAAAGAATGTCCCCGAACCCAAGTGGCTGTCCTGATTTTTTTGAATAAGCAAGTCTTCAATGCGTAACGATTTTCCTTGATGATTTTCTATAAAAATTTTGCAATCATCAGCCTGACTCAACGAAAGGGAAAAGCGTTGGGAGTGTGCGTTCTTGTCATTAAAGGACGCCGCGATATCTGGGCTGGCAGAGCGAGGAATTGAAGAGATTGTGTGTGTGCCGTCACGGACGCAGTCAAGGCTAGGCCAATCATTTTCAGGCGAATAATACCATCCAGCGATTTTAAAGGTTGACCTCTCATTGAAGGTTGGCATTGACTTCAAGTTGCCAAGAAAGAGACGCATGTTCTGCAGATCTTCGGCTGTGCCCAAGCTATTTATATTGGCCAGCTTAAACTCTATGTTGTAAATACTGATTTTTATGGCTTTTAAGATAGCAGAAGGAATATTTTTTAAACTCTCTTCAGGAATGGTCGGGAGAAACGGAAGGTAATTCTTATGGCAAATAAGTTTGCCATTTTTGCAAGCAGTCTCTATTTCAGCAGAAATTTGATCGTAAAAATTTGCTGCCTTTTGTGGACTGCTGTAGTAGCCTTTGTCTGCAACAGCGTCGCGAAGCGCCCACATAAACCCCCCGCCTGCATAGTCGCCACAATTCGTTTTATAGACTTCACAGCTTAGTAAAGTCCACGAACGACCACGGTCTTCAAAATAGGACTCTAACTCTCGAAACGCCGGACTTACTTGATAGATTAGTTGACGTTTGATTTGAGGAACGGGTAAAAAAGGTATTTCTGGACCTGCAGAAACACTGTTAAGCTTGGAGAGTACAGTTGAAAAAGAACTATTCGTGAATTCCACTGTCACTAACTTGCCATACATAAAGAGATTCATAAAAGCGATAGAGATAGGAACAACCGCAGCTGCAGCAAAGTAAACAAAAAGGCGCAAGCATAGAAGCTTAAAAGCTTGCAGATCCTGTCGAGCCAACACTAACTGGTATGTCATGTAACAGCACATACCAGGTAATATCCATACACCTTCTTCTCTTGTGATCCAGAACATTCCGAAAGCAAATCCAAACAAAATCGTTTCGCGTAAAATCAATATAAGTGACTTTTGTTGCGTAATAAATAGGATGCCTGAAGTAGCTAAAAGGGTGAGCGAAGGGTAAATGTTGTCGCGAGTAATGCTAGTCGGGAAAACTACAGGCTGAAAAAGTAGAGTTATAAAAACGGCAAAAACAAATGCATTTCGCAGACCTATACCGGCCAGTGTTTTTGCAAATACGCCGCATGAAAATAGGTAAAAAATTGCAATTAAAAGCGTAATCGGAATGCCAAGTAACGCATTGACAGCAAGAAACAGAGAATACCCCGCACCTTTAGAAAGTGTCATCTGACTGTAGGGTCCAAGCCAATCTCCTTGCACCAGGTGCATAGCGTTCCCTATAAACAAGGCGTCATCGTGAGGGGAGTTGGCATTAAGCATGACAGGTACATGCATTGAAAATGAGAGATAAATCACGGCCATGCAAACGGAAGCTGCAAACCCAAATGCCGAGCAATTTTTAAATTTCTTTATGCGTAAATACAATTAAATATCTCAAGCGGTTATATTTGATTTAATTAGCATGTGAAGGCTTTTTACCTGACTATCCTAGCGTAGCGTAGCTTAGCGTAGCTTAGCGTAGCCAAGCAGCTACAATGTTGCAAGCTGTTTATTTTTATAATTCTAAATTCACTTTTAAATTTAAAAGTCAAGAAAAAAATTTTCTGATATACAAATGAGTATCAACAATATGATTACTAATTCTATAGTAAAAGAATTTCATTATATGAATTGAAAAAACAAAAAGACAAGTCTATTTTTAAATAATACTCCGCCGTTATTTTGGACTCAAAAGTCAAAATTTTAAATCAACTCTTTGCAAATTTGTATATAAAGAAAAAGTCTGAATATAAATATGAAAAATTCAGTTCGTCCTCCAGAAAAAATACCAAGAGCTTTTTTAGCACGCTTATTAAATTATATAAGAAAATTTGCTGGCGGTGATCGCTTTGAAAATCTTTACAATGCTATTAGTACTGCAATTACAATACTAAAGATTAAAAATATAAGACTCTTGGATTATGGCTGTGGAACAATGAGCTTTTCAAGTCGCCTTAAAGATGATGGTTTAATTTCTAATTTTATTGGAATGGATATTTACTCTAAACCTTTTGGTTCGAAAAAAAATACAAAGTGGGATAATTATATACAAATTAATAATAATGAATTTTTGGATAAATTTGGTAAATTTGATATAGTAATATTAATAGATGTTTTACACCATACTTCGGAGGATAATCAAGAAAAAATATTACAAACATTAGCTAGAATAAGTGATTTTATTGTTGTTAAGGATCACTTTGAATATGGTTTTTTTTCACGACAATTATTGAGGCTGGCAGATTGGTATGGAAATTACGCTTATGGTGTTAATGTGCCAAAAAAATATTTTAATAAAAAACGTTGGGATAGATTAGTTCAATCTGCTAATTTAGTGGAAGTAATAATCAAAACAAACGTTAGAGTGCACGATGGATTATTTGGAATAATTATTAGACCAAAACATCATTTTATATCCATTTTGAAATTAAAACTTCAATAGACGGAATTATTCCTTTCAGAAATGGAAAAAGTAGAATAAATAATTCTACTGAAATTTTAAAATGGTTTGTGCTTATTAAAACAATATACTCAAGGTGAAAACCCTCCTTTTGTCAAATATTTCTCAAATTTCTATGCAAATTCGTACCTCTAAGTTACGGCTCAAGTGTCATAAGCAGTTTTTGAAATTTTTATGAGGCACCGATGGATTCCTTTACCTCTTTTGACGGTATTGCTTGTGGCTTGTGGAGGAGGAGCAAGCGACGAGACCCCAACTCAGCCAGGTATGTCATCGGGCAAGCTGCTGTCTATGGACTATGGGGGGTTTGGCCTGCTGTATGACTGCGCCGCAAGGTCCGCAATTAGATTTGAGTACCGGCTTGAAAAAGATACAGGCAATCTGGTGAGACCTGCGAACTACACCTTTGACCCAACATTTCCCAAGGATTGTGGTCAACAAACCTCAACCAACAGTTACGCAAATGTGGTTAATGAGTGGGATAGAGGGCACTTAGTCGCCTCCAATCACATGGACTTTGATACAAATTACCTATTGAGAGCCAACTACATGTCGAACATCGTACCTCAATTAGCAAGCGTCAATCGGGGGGTATGGAAAGAGACGGAAAATATTACAGAATGCTACAGAGAGTTGGCACCGATCAATGTCATTGGTGGGGTGGTTTACAACGACACAAAAAATGATTTCTTTGTGCAAAGTCACGGTATCAAGAGTCCCGATTTCTTTTGGAAAACGTTAACAACACTAGACGCCAGTGGTCATTTGCAAATCATTTCTTGGTTGATTCCCAATCATGAAAGTCTTGAGGTCTTGGACGCTTATATCGTTACAGTTGATCTGTCCGTCTTCAAATGGTTTGAGACAGATGGGTTAATTTCTTAAAGTAGAGATTGGCTCAATGGTTTTAAAGTTTAAACGGTTTCACATCTGTGCTGCAGTCTTCTGCTTTGAATGGTCTTTTCTTTGATCCTTCTCCTTTCCTCAAGTATGGCTTGTCCTCTTCCAAAGTACACATCGGCTGGGGTTAGGTTGCTCAGGCTTTCGTGATACCGCTGATGGTTGTAGTACGCCACAAACTCCCCCACCGATTGCTCTAGGTCTCCTGGCAGGTAGTAGT